>Ga0326513_10002874_pt1 | contig 12597 bp, 14 predicted proteins | sample 2_2465_0518_D_FD_203654 | JGI IMG/M metagenome (GOLD analysis project Ga0326513, IMG submission 203654) | Bovine rumen microbial communities from UC Davis, California, United States - 2_2465_0518 | ecosystem: Host-associated > Mammals > Digestive system > Stomach > Rumen | place: USA...
GCAAACCCTTCGTTAAAACTATCTAAAAATTATACAATAGACGAAGATATAATTATCATACCTAATGATAGTTTATATATTGGTCTATTACCTTTATTCGAGAGGTATGCCAAAGCAATAACCGAAACCGAAATATCTTTAATTGACGCTAATATCAATTCGCGTATTATTTCGTTATTAACCGCAAGCGACGACAAAACCAAAGCAAGCGCGGAAAAATACATACAAGATATTGTTAGCGGTAAACTTGGGGTAATTGCTAATGAAGAATTTTTAGGCGGGTTAAAAACCCAACCGTATTCGAGCGTGGGTCATACAGTTATCACCGATCTAATCGAACTCGAACAATATTTAAAAGCGTCTTGGTTTAATGAATTAGGTTTGAACGCTAATTATAATATGAAACGTGAGAGTATAAATAGCGGTGAAAGTCAATTAAATAATGATATGTTACTACCACTTATTGACGATATGTTAAAACAAAGACAGGACGGTGCGGAACGTGTTAACGATATGTTCGGTACTTCGATCTCTGTCGAACTTGCGTCAAGTTGGAAGGATAACCAAGAAGAAATTGACAAGGCATTAAACGAAGATACACCCGAAGAAACCACAACGGAAGAAGGTGAAAAGAATGACACAGTTGAAGAAACTTTATGATTTAACAAATGCAATTTTTACCGATCTTCAATCGTTAGATGTACCGTGGAAGAATGAAAATATAGCACAAAATCTTGATATAGCTTATATCGGTAATCAATCGGGTGACAAATGGGTTTCGCCTTTAGTGGAAAAGTTTATCGGAACGAACGGAACATTATCACAGGCAGACCGTAACACGATTGCAAGTGTAATATTTACGTTAAATAATAAGAATTGGACTAAATTATACAATACTTTGTCGTTTCAATATGACCCCATAGAAAATTATTCTATGACCGAGATTATGACGAACGATCAAACCGTTACCCAATACGGAAAGAGTGAAACAAGAACTAATAATTTAACTCACGCAAAGACAGGAACGGAACAAACGGGGTATAATTCGACCGACACAAGAACCGATAATTTAACTCATACAAAGGCGGGGACGGAAACGTTAACCCACAACACGACCGATACAAGAACCGATAATTTAACCCATACAAAAGCGGGTTCGGAAAGTATTGACCGTAGCGATATCGGAACTAAACGCGATCAATCTACATTACAAAAAGAAGGTAGTGAAACACTTGACAAGAATAATACAAGGACGTTCGAAGGTGGTGAAACAAGAACCCCGAACGTAACAACGTCAAATAGTGTTTACGCGTTTAATTCTTCGACACCTTCACCGACAACGTTATCAAATAATAATGGTACGGAAACCAACCAATATTTAAATAGATCGGACACCGATAACGGTTCGGAAACGACTACTTATGACGGGCGAATAGATAGAAATAACGGTGTAAGTGAAGAAAATAAAGTTAGTAACGAAACAACGTCTTTTACTAATAGGATAGACACCGACGCGGGAACAAGCGCGAACGCCAAGACAGGAACGGAAACAACTTCTTTTACAGGAAGAACGGACACCGACGCGGGAACAAGCGCAACCGCAAGAACGGGAACGGACACCCTAACACATAATACAAGTGAAACCGATACAGGAACACAGACCGACGCGCAATCGGGAAGTGATACCGCTACACGCAATTACACATTAACTCGTGCGGGGAATATTGGTACAACCACAAGTCAAATGATGATAGAGAGTGAGAGATCGCTTTGGTTGTGGAATTATTTTTATAAAGTTGTTTTTCCCGATGTTGATCGGGTTTTAACATTAAATATTTATTAAAGAAAGGAAGGTAACAAAATGAACGGTGGTCATATTATGGTTGATTGTAAGGGTCTTGACCTTACATCGAGAGAGGAACAGACAATCAGCGGTTTATATAATGCTATGATAACCGCAATCAAATCGGGTAAACCTTTAGTCGCATATAATTGCGTATGGGGTTCAAACAATGATAGTTCAATGACACCAATTCCGTTTTTTGTACAGAATTGGACAGACTCACTCGTTGTTGGTACGGCGTCAATTCTTAATATCTCTTGTACAAGTGCGGACAAAGTAACCGTTACAAGTTTAGTATGAAAGGAAGGTAAATAAAATGGAAGTTAGACAGATTTATGAATTAATGAACACCGTCACAAGTGAGATACTTGGCGATAGCGCGATCGTTAATGAAGATTTATCAAACGTTGTTGATATCGGTAACGCAATTTTTAACAATACCGACGTTGATAACTATTGTAAGGCACTTTTGAACCATATCGGAAAGGTCATTTTTGTAAATAGACCTTATTCGGGTAACATTCCGAGCGTTTTAATGGATTCTTGGGAATTCGGTAGTGTACTTGAAAAGATTACCGCCGATATGCCCGACGCGACCGAGAACGAGAGCTATGAGTTGACTAACGGGGCAAGTTACGACCCGAATATTTTTTATAAACCCACCGTTAGCGCCAAATTTTATAACAAGCGTATTACGTTTGAAGTACCTGTATCTATTACAGACAAACAGGTTAAAGAGAGTTTTTCAAACGCTACACAGTTAAACGGATTTATATCTATGATATATAACGCCGTTGATAAGTCTATGACAGTAAAGATCGATTCACTTGTTATGCGTACTATCAATAGTATGATTGGTGAAACAATCAAAGCGGACTACGATAGTGCGTTACTTTCTTCCAAATCGGGCGTAAAGGCTATCAACTTGTTATATCTTTACAATAATAAGTTTAACAAGTCTTTAACCGTTGCCGATTGCGAAACCGACCCCGATTTCATTAGATTTATGGCGTATGAAATGGGTATGACCGCAAGCAGATTAACAAAGATTTCAACTCTATATAATATCGAAGGAAAAGACAGGTTTACCCCTAACGACCTTCTACACGTTGTTATGTTATCCAACGTTAAAAAGGCGTGTGCGGTTTATCTTCAGTCCGACACTTTCCATTCGGATATGGTCGCATTACCTAACGGCGCGGAAGAAGTGCCCTATTGGCAAGGAAGTGGAACAACTTACGCGTTCACCGATGTTTCAAAAATTAACATTGTCACCCCTTCGGGCGATACCGTAGAAACAAGTGGTATATTGGCGGTAATGTTTGATCGTGACGCGTTGGGCGTTTGTTGTGAAAAGAGATACGTAACAACCAACTACAACCCTAAAGCAGAGTTTACAAATAATTGGTTTAAATTTGAGTGCGGAACATTCGCGGACAAGGGCGAAAACTTTGTGGTATTCTTCGTAGCGTGATGTTTTGTCGATATATGGGTCACTTCGGAAGATTAGCGGGTTAGAAACCCGCTTTTCTTCTATAAGTGACTATAAAAGAGTAATTTTATCGTTATAGAAAGGTGGTGTAATAATTGGCAAATATTGTTCCATATTCTAATATAGTTGATGATTCAAGTAATATTATAAATTGGGTAGATTATTTTGCTCCAAATAAGCAAGGATATGCTAGAGAACATGTTATGGTTTATCCTGTTAATGGAACAACATACGGGCAATCAACTTCGCCTTTTTGGTCACCGGCTGGTAGTTACTTATCAAAAGACTATGATTTTTATTTTACTTATAATAATAATGTATTGCATATAACAATTTTTTCAACATTTTATTTGTCAGTATGGTTAAATGATGTTATTAAAATCAATCTATCGCCAATAAAATTAGATGCTAATTTTGATAATTCGTGGATAAATGTATCATTTGGTAAAGATACAGATACGGGATTAGTAGGTGTTCAAACAGTATATTGGGCATTAATACCAGGATATTGGGATAGGCATTGGCGAGGAACAAATTATCTTGAATTTAGTGCAGAAGATAGTTTGATAATTGATGATATTTTAACTCATTCAGGTCAACCAACATATACTTGGCAGAGCGTGCCAAGTATTAGCGGTAAAAATGGGATTTTATCGTTAGCGACAATCAAGGACGACGCAATAAACAACGGCGACCCTGTAAACAATGCGGTAATTGACGCGTTTAGTAGTTTACCGAGTTCCGCGCTTGTATCGAACTTGCTCGGCGGGTCTGACGATCGTTGGTTAATTATCGAAGGTGATACCGAAGAAGTACCGCCCCGTTGGTTTACCCGTGTTTTAGAGATTTATTTATATTCAGCGCAAAGAATTGATTTCGACTTCGCGGGGAACATAGTAAACCCCGACGAAAGTTTAACACCGTTTAGCGTTACAACGTCGTGCGGAACAAGTGGAAACGTTTATTTGTCGATCTTGGTCGACGAAGAAAACGAAGTCGCGAAAGTGTCTTTTATTCACGATAACGGTAATAGTACATACAGTTATAATCAAGAAACTTTTACCGACGAAGAAATGCACAATTTATGGATATGGTTACAGGGTACTTACGAAAGCGGTGAAATAAACGAAGAAACGGGCGAAAGTGATAGTTTTAACCCCCGTTTTAGCGAAGATATAGCACAACCCACAACCCCAAGTATTGACGCATTAGACACAGGATTTACAACAATGTTTCGTATTGAAAGTAACGAGCTACGAGCATTAGCGACATATATGTGGTCGAGTTCGTTTCTTGATGTAATTTCGAAATGGTTGGAAGACCCAAGCGACGTCGTTGTCGGTTTAATGATGTTTCCTGTAAAACCCACAACAGGACAAAACCCACAACAAATAATAGTTGGTGGTATACAGACCCCCGCAAACGGTTATTTGATAACCGACCAATACGAAGATATAACAATCGGTTCGAAAACTTTGGATTTTGCGGGCGACGGTGGAAAAGGTAACTTTTTAGATTATTCACCCTATACAAAAGTTTCGGTGATTTTGCCTTATTGTGGCGAACATTCATTAGACGTTAACGACGTTATGGGTAAGACACTTGAATTACATTACGTTGTCGATTTCTTAACGGGTTCTTGTGTAGCGTATATACTTGTTAACGGTTCTTGCCACTATGCATTTGCGGGGCAAATGGGGACACAGATACCAATATCTAAAGCGTCATTCAATAATATGATTTCGGCGGTAATTTCGGCGGGCGCTACTATTGGTGGGGTTATGTCGTCTATTGCTACGGGTGGTTTGACCGCACCGTTAACGGCGGGTATTGGCGGGTCTATGATTTCGAACGTAATGAATATGCACCCCGATGTTAACTTCCATTCGGGTGGTGGTGGCGTTACGGGTTGGATTGCTAACCAAGAACCTTATATTAGGATAGAAGAACCAATACCAAAGATTGGTGACGATCAAAAATCGTATGTAGGTCTACCCACCTATATGACAAAGCGTATTGGTGATTGTAGCGGATATACAAAGGTTATTGACGCACATTTGAAAAACATACCTTGTACGAGTGCCGAACAAGACGAAATTAACGCTATGTTAAAGAACGGCGTAATTATTCACGACGGTACTTCAAGTAGTACGCTACCAAGTACACCGACGACAGCGGGAAATATACTTATTTCATTTATGGTTATGAAGTCCGAAACAAACGTAATGGGTAAGTATTGGAAGGACGGAACGGGCGAAATATTAACGATTGAAGGTAAGTTATTTTATAACCAATCAATCAGCAAGCCCAAGATTATTATAGCGGGCGACGTTCGAGAGTTCAACTATTGTTATATTGGCGTGTTTGGTCGATTCTACTATATTAGCGATATCGAAGTTAATGAAAACAATTTACAGACCATATCGTTAACCGTGGACGTTTTACAATCCTTCAAAACACAGATCGAGAATAACAACGCGTTAATTGAAAGACAGAGAACAAAAACAAACAAGTATTTTAATGATTCGATGATATGGACACAGAACAATAAACACATAGTAACACATCATTTCTTGGGTGGTACTTATGAAAAGTCTATATTTACACGTAACGATAATTGTTATGTTATCACGTTGGCGGGGGGTGTAACGGCAAATTGAAAACGAAATATTATGATTTAACACCTATCTTGAAAATGGACGCCGATTATAATATAATATTCGGTGAGAGATCAAACGGTAAAACTTACGCCGTATTGAAATACATTCTTGAACGGTACGTTAACAATAATATTCAAGGTGCTATAATTCGCCGTTGGCGTGATGATTTTATAGGAAAGCGCGGGGCGTCGATGTTTGACGCCCTTGTAGTGAATAACGAAATATCCAAGCTAACTAAAGGCGAATTTACCGACGTTTATTACTTTTCGGGTCGTTGGTATCTGTGTCGATATGACGACGATACACGAGTTACGGACGATAAACCGTTTTGTTATGGTTTTGCGTTGACGTCTATGGAACACGATAAAAGTACATCATACCCGAATGTCGGGACAATATTATTCGACGAATTTTTAACCCGTAGTGGTTTCTTACCCGATGAATTTGTGTTGTATATGAATACGTTAAGTACGATCATCAGACAAAAAATCGAAGTCAACGGGGAAAAGATAAAAATATTTATGTGCGGTAATACCGTTAATATGTATTGTCCGTATTTTAGCGAAATGGGTTTAAAACATATTAAAGATATGGAAATCGGAAAGATTGACGTATATAACTACGGCGATAGTCAATTAAAAGTTGCCGTTGAATATGTGAAACCCACAAAGAACGGTAAACCGTCCGATAAGTTTTTCGCATTTAATAACCCTAAATTAAAAATGATTTCGTCGGGTACTTGGGAAATTGGTCTTTATCCCCATTGTCCGACCAAGATCAAACCCAAAGAAATAATATTTACTTATTATATTGTGTTCGATAACGACGTTCTTGAATGTAATGTAGTACGCACCAACGATATGTATTTTACTTTCGTCCACAAGAAAACGAGTGAACTTGAAGAACGTCCGAACGATTTAATCTATTCGACACAGTATGACGCCCGACCAAACTTTCGAAGGAAGATAACCCGACCAAGGTCGGACATAGAAAAACGTATCGCGGAATTTTATATTAACGATAAAATCTTTTATGATTCAAACGAAACGGGTGAAATAATACGTAATTATTTGATTTGGTGCGGAAAGGAAGGTTAAATTATGGACACATTACAAACAGTTGTAACAATTCTTGGAAATGGTTTTTTCCCGATAGCCGTTTGTGGTTTCCTGTTTTGGTACGTATGGAACAAGGACAAACAACACAAAGACGAAATTTCGGAATTACGTAAATCTATCGATAATAACACTAAAGTGTTAGAAAAATTTATAAATAAAATGGAAGGTGGTGTTAAAAATGGCAAATAGTTCAACCCCTATAACAATTCAAGATTTACTGACGGCGTACAATGGTTTCGCACCCGTTAGCACCGCGGAAGGTGTGTCAACCGCGATATCGTGGTTCAATATTGTAGAAGTATACGCTTTAATGAACGGCGAAACTACACCAAACGCAAATACTATTATATTTGCGTGTGAAGAAAGCGCAAGAAATACAGAAGTTGGGGACACCGATTACACTAAAGTAAACAACTATTTGTATCATATACGTTGTATGCTTTATGCTATTACACAACAGACACAATAATGAAAGGTGGGTAATTTATGGGACTACGGGAAGAATTTGTTAAAAACGTGCAATCTGAAGTAGAAAACAATTCAATATATGTGTGGGGCGGACAGGGTGAAAAAACTGAAAGTTTGTCAATTAAAACCCTTGAAATAATGGAAGGAAATAACCACGCTAATGTAAAACGGATTTTAAAACATATAACCGATATTTACCCCGACACCAATAAATCACGTGCGTTTGATTGTTCGGGGTTGGTTACATATCATTTAATTAAATTAGGCGTAATAAAAAGCGATATGACCGCAAACGGTTTATATAAACTTTGTAAACCGATCACAAAGAAGGAATTACAGGCGGGCGACCTTGTTTTTAAAGTTACTAACGACAAAGCGGTTCACGTAGCCGTATATATCGGTGACGGTAAACTCGTTGAAAGTGTCGGGCGTGACGACGGTGTTATCAATACCGATCTATCAACAAAATTTAATAAATATGGGCGTATATCTCGATTTGATTCGGTTTAAATCCCTTCACGCAAGCAAAAACAAAACCCCGATTTCGGTCGGGGTTGCTTGCGTTTATGACATTTCTTTTAAGTCTACTAAATATTCGATAAATTCGTCTATGTCTAAATGATAGTCACCTTCTTCGAGATGTATGCTCGATAACTCGTGGTAATATCCTTCAACACCTTCATAGTCTTTTATTTTTCCTTGTGTTTCGTAATCGATGTATGTATGGACTAATTTTCCCGTTTTACCTTTAGGAATATACAATTTATTGGTGAAGTTCTCAAAAATGTTATTTCCGTATGTGTCAATCAGATACGGTAAGGTAACTTTTTTGTTAAGTCCCGACGCCGTTAAACTGATTTCACCGTCCCATTTTTGTAACATATAGCATTTAGCTCGTAAGAACTTCCCCCGCATATACTTCCCGTCGTCGTCCCAAACACCGATAATTTTTACTTCGCCTTTAATCGTTTTCGGCATATATTGTTCTATTGGTATATTATGAAATTTCGATGATTGTTCTATCATTCTAACGATATGATTGTTATACCCGTCAAAATACTTTTGATGTTTTTCGGGGTTCATATATTTGATACTATCTGTATCGCTATAAATATAGTCCGCACCACATTCAAGTATAGCCGACCAAAGATTTTTACGACATTCGGAAGTTATCGTTAACGCCCAAATATAGAATAAAAATCTACTTTTTGACGTATTGTATTTCTCTAATTCTTTTAACGGGTCGGGTTCTTCGTTAACCCATTCTTCACCGTTAAACGTGTTATTTTCCTTATACACCTGTTGACAAGTCATTCCGAAAGTGGCGTTTGCCATTCCTTTTTTCTGTTGGTATTCGCTTTCCATACCCTTAACCCCTTTCAAGGGGGTTTTGTCGGCATATAATGAAAGTACCGCCTTTACAAAATCGGTCGGTAAATACCCCCGTTTGTATCGGCGTAGATTACCGACTTTCATATCCTTCCATTTATAAGTACGCTTTATTATAGTCCAATCAGCGTTACAAATCGTTAACGCGATCATATCACCCTTGACAACGCGCCCGTTCGCAGTGGTGCAATTTTTAGACCCCCACGCCCTTGAATATGATATGTAGTTATCATATAAAAACGTACTTTCTAAACCTTCGAATACTACGTCAAACATACAGAAATATAAATCACACGATTCTTTTAATATCTCGGCGTTTACGTCGTGTATGTATTCACATTTACTCATCGCGAACATACTTGATAACGCTATGATTGAAGGGTACGCGCTCGTGAAGTCTTTACCCACAAAGTCCCATACGTCATCGTTGTCCGCCCAAAATGGGTTAGTATGTGTAAAACCGCCTTGAAACCCCCGTCGCGCTTGGTTGTATTCTTCTTGTTCAAGTGTTAGACCGTGTATCCAATCAAGATAACGAAATCGGGTGTAACAACGCTTGTGCGGGTCATTGTCAAATCCCTGTAAACACGCCTTTCGACAGAACGCCCGAACATACCCCGTATTGGTTAACGGTATCTTTGTTATATTTCCGTTTTTAATCATTTCTTCATATATAAAAGAAACAACTACTTGGACGTCATTAACGCCATAACGGATTGTTTTCCAATCAAGGTTAGAACCCGAATGTCTTATAGTGTCGTACACTTCTTGACCGTCTGTCTTTTGCACGGGTATTTCGGTTAAATGTTCGCCCATTTTCGCCAAGCTAAACGCAGATAATACATAACTACATTTAAATTCTATACCCAAATCACAAAGGGCGTGGACGGGTTTACGGTTATCGATCGCGAATACTTCACACCAATTTAACCAATGTGCAATCCATTGAAACTCATATTGAAAATTTTGTATATATATCAATAAGTGTAATTCACCGACCACCGTTTTAAATTCTTGGTGTAAGGTTTCCAACGTTTCCAACCAATCCGCCCACGTTCTACCGATAATAATCAACCCACATACAGACATTTGCCACATATACATAGTAGCGCGTTTTTCTTTACCTTCATAAAAAGAACTTGTTTCAATATCGAACGAGATCGGAAGGTTATACACTAACGCCCCGCCCCGATACTTATATTTTTTGATTTGTATATTGTCAAAAATCTCTTTGCATAACTCTTTCGTTTGATTCGGCGCGTAAATCTGTGTATTATTGATATTGGTCGCTAAAAAAGTCCGAAGGGTTAATTTTGTTTTCACGTTCCTTCATAGCCTTGTATAAGGCGTCCACCCTTCCCGATGATACTAACTTAACCGCGATTTCTTCGGGGGTAAGTTCGTCCCATTGTGCGCCGATCTCTTTCAATTCTTTACGCTTGTCTTTTATCGCTACTTTAATATTATCTAATACATTATATTTTAACGCTCGTTCCTTAACTTCGGGTTTTAACTCTTTTATCTTTTCGTATATATCCCAAAAGTCGTCAAAATCCTTTTTAGAAATACTTATGCCGTACTTGTCTTTCAATTCTTTTCGACTTTTTTGTTTTACTTTTTCAAACCCTGTAATTGACGACGTTTCCGCCTTCATATATGATTTGATTCGGGCGAACTCTTGCATTAGTTCTTGACGGTCTTTCCCTATCGTGCTAAATTTAACTTGTTCGTACTGTTGATCTCGTTCGACCCCTTTCCCCGCATACGGTATTTTGCCGTATTTAGCTTGAAAACGGCGTAAACGCTTGTTACCCGCCGAAACACCACGACCGACAACGGTACGTAGTTGTGATTCGGTCAACTTCTCAAGATCGGTCAACGGTAAATTGATTAGTTCTTCGACCGTTTTTCCTTTTATCCACTCACTTTTATTCATACGTCAACCACCTTTCTAATATATTCCGTTGTTACAAATGTGCGTAGTTTAACATATTCGGCGGGCGTGATCTTCTTTTCTATCAATTCTTGCTTTAACCCCGCACGTGCTAAAGTTCGTGCGAAATCAACTTCGTATTTTTCAAACATATCGATTATTGCGTCCTTTACAAATAAATAAGTCGTTTTTCCCATAGTAGATTATTCCTTTCTTTAAAAATAGGGTAGCACGGTTTAATGTGCTACCCTGTGCGTGATGTAATAACTATTACTTCCAATCGTCGAGTGATTTATCCTCGTATACTTCGTCACTCTTTTCCCACTCACGAACCCAAAGCGTATAACTATTACGCTTTTCCATTGTGAGGGGGTCTTGGTAAGGTTTTGAAGAAACCGAACCGTTTAACACGTTGATTCTAATGGGGAAATCTTTAGGCGCGTCGCAACCTTCTTCAAACTTGACGCTTGCGGAAACTTCTTCTTTAGTTTCCTTGTTAGTAATGCGGGTAAGATATGACTTGAATTTCTTACCGTCCTTCGATGTTTTGTCCTTCTTGAACACGTTACAAGTTAACATAACTTTGCCTTTCTGCCGTTTACCCTCGGCGACGGGTATTTTATTTATGTCAACGGGCGTATAACCCGTTAAACACCTTTAAATCGTTTATATTGCGTTCTAATTGCTTTATTTCTTTATCACTTAACCCGCGCGGGATATCCAAATAACAACGTTTTAAATATACGATAACGGGGTCGAGTTGTCCTTTTTCTAAACTATCATAGCAATAATTTTTTATTAACTTTAATAGCTTATTTAATCTGTTTTTATTACAGGGAAAAAAGTTTAATAATTGGATTGATATCCGCCAAGTTCCAAACTCAAAATCGGGTAATATATCCACGTACCCGTCGTAGATATCCGATAGTTTAATCATTTAATGTACTTCCTTTCAATTATATCATAAAACGCTTTATGCCCCGATCTACTACTCACGATATCCATTTTTCTAATATACTCGAAATCTTCGTCCCCGATCTGTCCTTTCAAAAAACAATATCCTAAAAATTCTTTTATGATACCGCAAGAAACCGCCCGCGCCTCGTCGTTTGATCTGTCCTCGTTCGACATTATAACTACATAATAAAGTGACATCATATTTTTTAAACATATTCTTTCATTGTGATCTAACATTTCAAACACCTTCCTTTCAAAATATTTTTTCAACACTATATAACGAAGTACCGTTATAAATCACTTTAAAAAATTCAACTAAACAATTAGTTAATCTTTTCTTATAGTCAGTTGCTTTTTCAGTTGCGTACTTTTTGGGGTATACCGAAGTTGATACTTTACCCTTTTCATCGGTGATACGTATCGTGTATTCTGTTCTCATATAAATACTTTCTGCCGTTTTCCCTCGGCGGTCGGGATATAGTAGTGTTTAACGTCCCTTCGGACACCAAAATAATAACATTTGTCAATACCCTTTTCAATAAAAAACTTTATAAACAATTATTAAATTTTTATAAACTCATACACGCGCATATATTATATAGGTAGAAACTCATAGGCAACTTGTTTAACTGTCCAATTTATTGGACACACTCAAAACAATGTTTCACGATGTTTCACGGGGACACAGTTAGCACGGACTAACGTACCGGCACGTATCGAACGGGTGTTCTAACCGC
>Ga0326513_10002876_pt1 | contig 12579 bp, 18 predicted proteins | sample 2_2465_0518_D_FD_203654 | JGI IMG/M metagenome (GOLD analysis project Ga0326513, IMG submission 203654) | Bovine rumen microbial communities from UC Davis, California, United States - 2_2465_0518 | ecosystem: Host-associated > Mammals > Digestive system > Stomach > Rumen | place: USA...
GGCGAAGTAGTTGGAGTCGAAGAAAAACTTGAAACAAAATTCGGAGACTATGATTTTATAGGCTATGCGGATTTGATTTTAAAAGACAACGTAGGACTTGTTTTAGTAGATCACAAAAGCCGTTCTGCCTTTAAAAACAAAAAAGAACGTGAAGATTACTTTAAACAACCCTATCTTTACGCTGAGTGTATAAAGCGCAGATATGGCGAATATCCTTACAAATTGGTGTTTAATATGTTTCGAGTTCCCAAAATGGAGGAAGAATATTTTGACCCAGAAAGATGTACAAATAATGTGAATTGGTTTAAAAAGAGTGTGAAAAACATTCTTTTATGTAATGACTGGGATTGTAAGGTTGATGACTGGTATTGCGAAAAACTTTGCGGATTGGAGTGCTGCTATGGGGATTTTTAGAATTGGTGAACCGTTCAAAGATATACAGGATTATGCGGACTACCCGCATAATCGTCTGTATTCTCATGGCAAAATCATTGGCAAAGCAATTACTGACAATTGGCAATTTCGCATGATTAAGAATGGTATAGAACAAGGATGGCTACAAAAAGCAGAGCTAAATCCAGAATACAGATATTACAACGCAACAGTAACTTTATGTAGTAGAGAATTTTCAGATTGCATACCTTTCCATCTCGCCGTTATAGCGCGTAACACAATAGAGGCAAAATGCAAAGCTGTTCTAAACGTAATACAAAAGTATGATTTAACTACTGATAATTACGATATAGAGACAGAAGTAGAAATTTTTCTGGCAAATGAACTCAGTTCCAAAGCCAGAAAAAATATAGAGGGAACAAATGATTGATAGGGATTTGATACAACAGGCGAAAGAAAAAATTGGAGATGATGCCGCTGACATTATAGCAGATGTGCTTCAAATCGAAAAATATGATAGCCGAAACAAAAAAGGTTGTTGCCCGTTTCATCAAGAGCGAACGCCAAGTTTTGTGTGGGATTCAAAATCAAAGCGTTATCACTGTTTTGGAGCTTGTAATAAATCAGTTGACATTGTTGATGCCTTTATAGAAGGACAGCATCTTACCTTTAATCAGGCTGTATCAAAAGTATTTGAACTTGCAAGCATGGATGTTCCTATGCCAGAGGTCGGCTTAAAATCCAGCAGAAACTATCGCTATCCCAAGATTACTGGTGCTGATAAAACGCCAGTATATGAATATCTCGCAAAGCGTGGCATAAGCAAAGAAGTCGTAGACTATGCGGGTCTGTCGTGCGACGGTAAAGGCAATATTGAATTTCCGTTTTATGACAGCAACGATGTTCTCAAAACCGTAAAACTACGTCCTGCCCGTAAAATTGACAAATCCAAAGGGGATATTAAAACTTGGGTTCAAAAAGACACAGATCATGAAAATGTCTTATTCCTACAACATCTTGCCAATCCAGAATTTCCGCTTGTGTTGTGCGAGGGCGAGATTGATGCTCTTGCACTTATACAGGCTGGCTATAAAAACGTTGTTTCAATACCGTTTGGCTGTAGCAACACAAAGTTTATTGACGAGCAATGGGACTTCTTTGAACAGTTTGATATTATCATTGTTGCGGGCGACAACGACGAGGCAGGACGCAAATTTACAAAAGAGGTTATCGCAAGACTCGGACAATGGAAGTGCAGAGGCGTTCAATATCCCACCACTTTCACAAAATCTGACGGCTCAAAAGTCGCAATCTCAGATACAAATGAGGTGCTGTATTATTATGGCGCTGAAAAATTGCTTGATTGCATTTATGAAGCCATTAACAAGCCAATTCCGACAGTCGTGGATTTTGCTGATACTCAGGATTTTGACATCTCAAAAGTCGGAGGAGTTAATTTCGGGCTGAAGGAAGTTGATAAAGAACTGATGCGAGTATTCGATGGTAGCGTTACAATCCTATTTGCGAAGGCTGCATCGGGCAAGACATCGCTGACAAACACCATCGCAAGTAATGCGCTGGATGATGGCAAATCAGTTTTCCTCTACTCTCAGGAACTTGCAAACAATTTAACTGCGAACTGGATTTTATACAGTCTCGCAGGAAGAAGAAATATAAATTCTTATGTAAGCAAAGAGGGGACTCCTTATTACAAAGTAACTCCAGAAGCTCGAAATAAAATCCTACAATATTACAGGAATCAGCTATTCCTTTATCGTGACGGGGAAAGCATTGACATAGATGACATACTTGAAACAGCTCAGGTATGTGTGCGTCGTCAAGGTTGCTCTTTAGTTATTCTTGACAATATGACTTGCATCTCTTGCAAAGGTTGCGAAAGCGATCTGATGCGTCAGACTGAGATAGTAAGAAAATGCGTTCACTTTGCTCTTACCTATAATTGTGCGCTTATATTATGTTCTCACAGCCGAAAAACCAATGAAAGTTTGGGACTTGATGATATTATGGGTAGCTCAAATTCGGGCAATCTGGCACACAGAGTTCTTGCTCTCGAAAGAGATAGTCAAGGTGTAAATTTTAAAATCATAAAGGATCGACTTTTAGGCAAGAGCAATATCAATATAAAGCTTGCGTTTGATTTTCCATCACGAAGATTTTTCTCACCATCAAATGCAGAGGCAGAGTTGAATAGAACGTATAAATGGGATAAAGGCGAATGCATGGCTGCAAATCCACCAGTAAGCATTGCGTTAGAGCAAGTCAAGCAGCAACAACTAAGTGAAACAGAAGTATTCGGAGAATAACTATGCGTAAGTATGTCAACTACCATAAACACGATCATATATCCTCATTTTTAACTCCTGACACTCATGTAAAGGCAGAAGAGTATGTTAAACGTGCTGTTGAATTAGGCGACACGATGTACTTCACTACCAATCACGGAACAGGTGGAGACATATTTGAAGCCAAAACACTCTGCGAAAAATATGGATTGCGTTGTATGTTCGGCATTGAGGGTTACATTGTTGCTAATCCTTTAGAAAAAGACAAGTCAAACTACCACATCATACTTATCCCGCGCACCAATGAAGCCCGTAAAAAGTTGAATTATGTCAATTCTCATGCTCACATAGATGGCTATTACTACAAACCCCGCATTTTCATAGATGATCTTTTAGCTCTTGACAAAGACGACATATATTTAACTACCGCTTGCGTCGCAGGAATACTAAAGACTGCGAATAGTATAGAAGATATCTTTGAGCCTTTGGCGAATCACTTTGGGCAAAATATGTTTATCGAAGTTCAGGCGCACGACGCTGAGATACAGAGCAATCACAATATAAGATGTCTTAATTTTGCTGACAAGTACGGTTTGAAACTTATTGCGGCAACAGATAGCCATTACATCTATCCAGAACAAGCAAAAGAACGCCAGACCTACCTTGAGGGCAAAGGTATGAACTACGGTGACGAAGATACATTCTTACTTGATTATCCTGACGGCGACACTTTGTATGACAGATTCGTAAAGCAAGGCGTATTGTCGCCGCAACAGATAGATGAAGCAATGGCTAATACTTTCATCTTTGAGAGTTGTGAAGAAATATATCTTGACAAAGAGATAAAAATGCCAACGATCTACCCACAACTCTCTGCCGACGAAAAAGTTCAAGAGTTGAGGAGGCACGTTTACAAATCCTTTGAGAACATCTGCAAGGAAGAAGGTATTTCAGATCGAGACAAATATATAAAGGAGATAGAATCTGAATTAAAGGTTGTTGACGATACCAAGTCAATAAACACAGCGGACTATTTTTTGTTTAACGAGAGAAATACTGATCTTGCTGTGAATAAATATGGAGGCATTCTTACAAGAACAGGAAGAGGAAGTTGTGGTGCTTTCTATCTCAACAAACTTCTTGGAATGACTCAGATTGACATGGTTACATCACCTGTAAGATTGTATAGTCAAAGATTCATGTCCACCGCGAGACTTTTAGAGAATAAAGCACTTCCTGACATAGATTTTAATGTCGTGGCACAAGAACCATTTCAGAAAGCCTCTAAGGAATTACTTGGAGAACATGGCTGCTATCCAATGATTGCATATGGGACTATGCAAGACAGTGAAGCATTCCGAAACCTTTGCAGATCAAAAGGGGTTTCTTTTGACGAGTACACTACAGTTTCCAAAAGTCTTGACAAATACGCCAACGATGAGAAATGGAAGCCTTTAATAGAAGAAAGCAAAAGATACGTAGGCGCAATAGTGTCTGCATCCGTTCATCCTTGCGCTCACATCTTAGACAATAAGGACTTACGATATGAGTATGGCGTTGTTCGTGTTGGCGATAACCTTTGTGTTATGATTACATCGGCGGAGGCTGATGAATATAAAGTTCTCAAGAATGACTATTTGATAGTCTCAGTCTGGAAGCTAATCTCTGAAACATTTGCAGCAATCAATAAGCCAATTATGACGATACAACAACTTGACAAGGCTCTTGACAGCAAGACGTTTGATTTATTTAAAAAAGGACTTACTGCCACACTTAATCAAGTAGATGGAGACTGGGCGACTTCACTGATGAAACAATATCAGATTACCAACGTGCGTGAGGGAGCAATGTTTACAGCGGCTCTCAGACCGTCATTTGAATCGTGGAGAGATATGTTTATATCACGCGCCAAATATGACACTGGCTGTCCGCAGTTTGATGAAGTCTTAAAAGAGACAGGTTCTTTTATTCTATTCCAAGAGAATTTGATGCAATACTTTGAATGGCTTGGCGTATCACCAGCAGAATCAATTAGCCTTATAAAGAAAATAAGTAAGAAAAAGATAAAGCCAGAAGATTTTAGTAAACTGGAAGATAAACTGCATCAAAATTGGATTAAGCAAGTTGGTAATGACGAGAAATTTCAAGACATATGGAATCTGGTACAAAGCTGTATGTCTTATGGATTTGCAGCTCCTCATGCGGTGGCAACAGCCTACGATATGCTATATGGTGCATATCTCAAATCACATTACCCCTTAGATTACTACACTGTTTGTTTTAACAACTATGGTTCTGATGAAAGCAAAACGGCTGCGCTAACCAATGAGCTTGCAAGTTTCGGCATAAAACTGTCTCCCATCAAATTCCGCCATTCCTCTGACACATACTCTTGTGACAAAAGCAGCAACACCATTTACAAATCAATCTCGTCTGTGAAATACCTCAATGCAGCAGTCTCCAAAAGACTTTACGATCTGCGAGATGTTCACTTCGATTCATTTATAGATTTTTTAAAGGCAAACCCATGCGACACACGGCAAACTGACATTCTGATTAAGCTTGACTTTTTCTCAGAATTCGGCAAATCTGCAAAGTTGCAGAAAATGCACGAAATGTTTCAGAAGTATTTTTCCAAGAAGAACGGAGAATACGTCAGCAAGAAAAGCATAAAGAAAACAGAGGTCGAGCCGTTTAACATAAAACTTCTCAACGAAATGTGCGACAAAGAAACACCCAGTTTATATCAGTTTCAAGACCTGACATTCCTACTGGTCACATATGCCTCGCAGTCCATCCCTGACGAAGATATTTCGTGGTCAGAAAAAATTGCAGCGCAACTCGAATACCTCAACTATATACAACCAACTGACCGAGAAGAAGATAGGCGAGTGGGCTATGTGCGTGAGATATATCCTTGCAAGCGCAAAGCAGATAAAAAAGTGTGGGCTTACAATGTCAAAGTCACATTTCTTGGCAAAGGCAAAAACACAGATTTTACAGTTTACAAAGCCAGATTCGACAAATGCAAGCTAAAAAAAGGAAGCATCTTCTATGCGGATCAGGTTTTGGCAAGAGAATATCAAGGCAAAAAATATTGGTATTTGACCGATTATCACATTATAAAGGAGAATAAAGATGACTGAATTTAAAATCGGCGACAGGGTAAAGAACATTTCAAATGACACTATTCCAAAAGACGAATGCGGAACAGTAGTGGCAATAGATACCTATATAGGTGTAGAATGGGATGAGTTTAATAAAGGGCACAGTTTTGAAGCATACGACGATGTATATATTAAAAAGTCGGATCACGGCTGGTGGGTAAAGGCTGACGATATCAAACCTGTATGTGTGCCTGAAATAAGTATAAAGATTGAAAAAGACAGCCCATACGAGATTTGCCAAAGCGTAATCTCTGCTCTCGAAACACAAGGAGTGGGAATTACCTTTAAAAACGACAGCACACTTGAATTTGCAAAGGAGTATAAAAAGATGCCACGTTTTGAATTTAAAACAGAAGAAAGAACCCGTATTGACAAGACCTGTAACGGCACTATTCCGATAGTAACAACAAGGGTCACAATTAACGGCAGAACAGGGGAGGCAACCTGCGACAAGGCAGAATACGATGAGCGACAGGGCGTTCTTGAGGCTCTTGCAAATGCCGTTTGTAACGACAGTTTCTACAAAGTATATGCCGAAGCTGTTAGACAGAACAAGATTGCTGACAAAAAGTCTCGCACCTGCAAATACTGCCACAAGGTCTTTGATACAGTAGAGGAGAAAGAAAAGCACGAATCTTGGCACATTGAGTGCAAGAAGGCAAGGCGTGAGCGTTATCTTCTCCGCAAGAGAGCAAAGGAGATCGCTTTCGAGGAACAGGCTCAGAAGATGGCGAAGGAAATGATGGGTGAGCAGAAGTGATACTCATACTGTCAGCACTGGCAGCGTTCTTTAGCATACTCGGTAACGTGCTGATTGCCTTTAAGAAACGAATCGCATACGGTGAAGATTTTATGGAATATAAATAAGGAGAAAGTATGAGAATACACATAACCAGAGAATTAGTTTATGATATTGAGCCAGCAACTTTAGCTTTTTTACTATCTCATGAGCCAATTGAAGAACAAGCTGCATTTGCAATTAGCTACTTAGATTCTTTTGATGAAGTAAAAATGCAATCTTTGTCCGAAATTCTTGCGGATTATAATTGTATTGGGTCTGTAACCATAAACAATCTCGTTAAATTTGCTAACGTAGCACAGTCCGTAAAAAAACATGATTAACACAATCCTTAACATAGATGCAATCGAAGGCATGAAAAGACTTCCCGATAAGTCAATTGATATGATCTTCTGCGATTTACCCTATCAGAAAACGCAGAACTCTTGGGATGTTATGATTCCTTTTGAGCCGATGTGGGAACAGTTCTGCCGCATAATAAAAGATAATGGCGCGATATTGCTTTTTGGGCAAGACAAATTTACAGCAAAGCTAATGCTGTCAAATGAGAAAATGCACCGCTACAATATAATCTGGAACAAGGTTCTGCCCAGCGGATTCTTGAACGCCAAGAAGCAACCTTTAAGATCGCATGAAGATATATGTGTGTTTTACAAGAAACCTTGCACTTACAATCCTCAGATGGTTAAGGGCAATAAATGTCATAGCAAGGGCAAAGCAGTCGGACTGCAAAATAGCGATGTTCTTGATAATCAAAATTATGGCGATTATAAAGTCGTAGAAACTGAGGGAGATATGAAATATCCAGAGTCAATCTGGACTTTTCAAAAACCGCATCCGTCAATTGCAATTCACCCAACGCAAAAGCCGCTTGAGTTATGCCGCTATGTAATACGCACTTACAGCAACGAAGGTGATACAGTGCTTGACTGCTGCTGCGGCTCAGGCACAATACCTCTTGCCGCTAAGATGGAGAATAGAAATTATATAGGCATGGATAATGGCTTTTGTGAAAAGAAGAATAGCGAATACTACGGCAAACCGTGGGCTGAGATAGCAATGGAGAGAATAAGGAGAGAGTTTAATGAAAATCACTAAAATCATAGAGATGTTTGACTGTGAACAATTCAAAGTGGGCAAGATATATTGTATATGCATATGGGCGGAGGCAGAACGTTATACTGGATTATTTCTTTGCGAACATTCGTTAAACAACGCAAATGCGGTTAAATTAAGAAGAATTGCCGATCTGGACGGCGAATGCCCTTATAAGCTGCGAATTGACAACGAGAATTATATGATGGTAGATAAGGCTTGTGAAGTAGATTTCAAAAGTGAATATGATAAAGCAATGAACGAATGGTACATTTTTGCAAATGCCAACTTAGAGGAGTAGTAAGGTGTGGCAAATATGAAAGGAGACTCATGCGAGTAATCAAAAGTGGAGTGACAGAGGTTTACGATTACACCTGCGAAGAAATCAAACAGCGTATTTGCCCTATTTGCAAGGCTGTGTATGAGTATACGGACAACGAATGCGAAACAATTGAAGTTGAAAACACGACTTTTTTATACGATAGTTTGCGATATTACAGTTCGCAGATAAATCTTCCGTTTAAGCTTCCAGCGTTTCAGCCTGTACGCGGAGGAAGCGCAAAAACTATTACGTGTCCTTGTTGTTCATACACTGAAACGTTAGACATTCAAATGATTTATTAGAGGTGAAATATGAGTTATTTAAGTGCAAAAGCAATTCAAGAAGGATATGACAGAGCCATGCAATTTTATGAAAACTGTGTAATTCCTGACAAAACTCCCGTATGCTTTGGCGATAAAGTAATTGGTGCAACAGTTGGCGAAAACAATTGTAAATCGCCTATAACCGTTGTATTATATCCGTTTGAAGTTTCAGTTAACTTTAACAGTCAAAGCTATCAGGACGATGCGACTATCGAGGTAACATCGCTTACTATTGGTGATGAACCAGAATTTGAGGTGAAATTATGAAATTATTATTAGGAATATCTGCAATAGCAATGCTGGCTACATCAGCTACTGGTTGCAATCAAGCAGACGTTGTGAGAGCAAATCTTGCAGAAGAAGCGGACAATTTTAATTGTTATAGACGTATTACGGTCGTTAACTGCATAAAAGGTGATGTTATTTTGCAAGTTGAAGGCAGATGCTCGATTACCGCCGACACAACTGACAATCAACTTGAAATTATTACAGAATACGAGAAAGGACAGTACAACAAACAGATCATAGGATTATCCGATAATGTTACCTACACGGTTGAGGACTTAGAAATTAGTAATGTAAACGAATACCATTACTATATTAACTTCAATCCTCATATGTGGCTGCCCGAAATTCCGACATACATAGACTAAAGGCTTTTATAATTGTCCTTGTCACGATGGCGAAAACAACAGATGTAAAGCCGATCCTGACGGTAGAACTTCTGAGTACAGACCGTTTTGGTGTCCGTTAAAAGAAGAATTAGGAGACAAAAATGGAATGGGATTTAAGCGAGGTAAACAACTTGCTTGAAAATTATGTAGTTAAAGAGATCGAAAGTGTTGAACCTATAATATCATACAATGGTAATATTTTTCTCAGCGTTGAAGAACTGCATCAATGGAAGATAGAAAATATGTGGAACGGCATTGATATTGCCGTGAGTGTAGAAGATATATTGAGGTGAGTGAATGACCATAAAAGAAGCCATTAAAGATATACAAGAAGATGGCATAAGCTTCGGCGCAGGTGATTTTGTTGACGTAGAGGCTTTAAAAGTAGCCGTAGAGGTTATGAAAGATTACCAAAGAGTTATATACGAAAATGAGCAACTGCGGCAAAAGCAAAAAGGAGATCAATTGAGAGATAAAACCAGATTATACAAATTCTATGACGAACTGCGAGAAATTCATATGACGCATTTCCCCGATTGGCGGTTTGGGCAAATGATTATTAACGTTCTTGCTGACTGGCAAACTAAAACAGGCAGAGACATCTTCTTCCCAGAAGATGATGAAATGATACAAATATTTAGAGACTATGTAAAGAGGTGATTTAATGAAAGATTATCTGGGACACGAAATCTGCAAAGGCGATGTAGTCCTTTACAGCGAGAAAGGCTGTCACGGCTACCGCGGCTCATTCACCGAAGGCGTTGTTATAAACGTTGGTAAAGTTGTTCAGGTTCTCGATAATTATACCAAAGAGAGATACCAGAGCGTATTAGAGAGCCATGAGAAGTGGGGCAGATGGGGCATTGCAGACGGCAAGTACGCCGATAATGTAATTGATCTCACGGCTCTGGGGATGAGAGAAGGGGTTAAGTTAGAATGAAATATTACAGAAAGACATGGGTTAATGGCTGCGAGCACTCATACGATCTGAACGACTTGCCAATAGACAAGCCGATATGGGCATTTGCCTATACCATCAAAAATGACACAGCGCAGCGCACATATTACAGTTTGCCTGTACGCGGCGAAATAAATGAGCGTGGCACATTTCGCCCTTACAAAAAGAATGGAGAACTTAGCGGCTCAAAGTTCTATAATTTCAACTCTCGCTCTTACGCAGACACCTACAAAGAAGCTATGGAGATGTACAATGATCTTGTACAAAAGAGGATTGACAGACTTAAAGCGGCGATTGAAGATGCCAAGAAGGACTTTATCGCTGTTGTAAACGATGTTGATGGGTGGTACGAGTAATGCCGATAAACACAGGAGTTCTCACATCAAACAAAACTGCCGATGGCGACGAATGTTTCACCCCGCACTACGCTGTCGAGCCTCTGCTTGAATTTATTCCTAAAGGCAAGACGATCTGGTGTCCGTTTGACCTCGAATGGTCAGCCTTTGTGCAGACTTTCAAGTGGGGGGGGGTGCAACGTTGTTAGAAGTCATATATCCGAAGGGCAAGACTTTTTCAGCTATGAACCCGAACACTGGGACGTAATGATAAGTAATCCGCCGTTCAGCAAGAAAGATGCGGTTTTGCAAAGAGCTTATGAACTCGACAAGCCGTTCGCCTTATTGCTTCCTGCAAATAGCATACAAGGCAAGAAACGGTTTCAAATCTTTCGGAATGAGATTCAAATGCTGTGCTTTGATGCGAGAGTTGATTTTTACACTAATGGCAATATGCAAGCTACGACCAAAGGAACGCCATTTGGTTCTGCTTATTTTTGCCGAAACTTTTTACCGAGTAAGTTAGAGATGCGAAAGCTAAACAAATATGAGATGCCTTTAAAGGAGTATAACCATGATTTCAGTTTTAAGAGATAACACTAAAGAAAAGTTTTATACAAAGTGCAAGCATTGCGGCAGCGAACTTGAATACGAGTACGATGATGTGCATTTCAAGGAAGTGGCGATTTCGTACAACCCTGATGCAAGTATTCTGTGTCCAGTATGCAAATCTGTAACACAAGCCGAACTCACCACTAAGAAAGATTACAAAGAAAGCATATATTCTCTTAGGCTTGGCTCGTCTACAACATTGCTAAATAGTTGCACATTTAACGGAGGAGATGACACATGAAAAAACTTACAATGATAGAGTTGTTTTCTGGCATTGGTGCGCAAGTTAGAGGATTTAAAAACTCTGGGCTTTATGACGTTGAAGTAATAGGAACATCAGAAATAGACAAGGACGCAATGGTAAGTTATGCTGCCATTCATTGCGGTCTTACGCCAGAACTGATTGAGGACTACGATTACCCATCAGCCGATGAAATGATAGAATATCTTGAAAGTCGCAACATTGGCTATGTTTTTGAAAAGAACAAGGCGTATGATTGGCAGAAGAAACGCAATAGTGCAGACTTAAAGAAGTATTATCTTGCCTGTGTGCTATCAAAGAATATGGGCGACATAACAAAAATCAAGGAACTGCCATATGCGGATTTTGTTACATACTCAAGTCCATGCACAGATTTATCCGTCGCTGGCAAACTCGAAGGACTTGAACGTGGTAAGACTCGAAGCGGACTCTTGTATGAGGTAGAACGATTGCTCAACACCGCCGCTGAGAGAGAGAGAGAGAGAGAGAGTCTGCCGAAATTCTTGCTGCTTGAAAATGTCAAAAATCTCATTGGCAAGCGTTTTAAGCCAGCGTTTGATGACTGGTGTGAATATTTAAGCAATCTCGGCTATAATACTTATTATCAAGTATTGAATGCCAAAGACTGCGGAATCCCACAAAATCGAGAACGTGTGTTTGCTATTAGCATTCGCAAAGATATTGACACAGGTAAATTTGAATTTCCTCAGCCATTCGATACGGGCATACGTTTAATGCACGTTATAGACCTTGAACGTGATGACAAATATATTTTGAAGTCCGAAGCCGCAGAGAAAGCTATTAATGAAATGAACGACAACGGCACTCTTGATGAAGAAGAACGCATTTGGCAAGAAATGTTTTCTCAACGTGATAATTACAAAAATTACGGCATTATTTGCAAGCCGCCATATCAGGCTAAAACTCAGCAAAAGTCGATAGGGGGGCAGTACCAATGAATGACCAGAACGGCAATGCCAGAACTTTGAAGTCTCAATATGCCAAAACTGCCACTCAAAATTTACAAGCGCAAGGCACGTTCGGTGCGACAGGAGTTTTGCAATGGAAGTAAAACAATTAAGTAGAGTGATTTCATCTACAGGCAAGATTCATCAAAATCAAGAAGTGTGGAGTCTCAGGGGGGGCTATGCACTCTCAAAGCAACCCACTATAAGGATGCTCCGAAAGTGTTGGTGAAGTATGAAAAACAAAATAAGAATTGCAACAGTAATTCCCGATGGCTATGAAAGCAATAATCGTATTTACAGTGGGGGGGTATTGCCAGAACTTGCACAGCAAGAGACTGGAAGGACTCACCAAAGATACTTATAAGGAG
>Ga0326513_10002877_pt1 | contig 12577 bp, 12 predicted proteins | sample 2_2465_0518_D_FD_203654 | JGI IMG/M metagenome (GOLD analysis project Ga0326513, IMG submission 203654) | Bovine rumen microbial communities from UC Davis, California, United States - 2_2465_0518 | ecosystem: Host-associated > Mammals > Digestive system > Stomach > Rumen | place: USA...
CATATCTAATAAAGTTATGTAAGATTCTTTATTATTAACCATTCTTTTCTGCATATAATAATTATGATCTTTATTGATTATTATTATAGCTTTATTTGACTGGCCACAAGTTGAACATCTTATCATCGGTTCTTCAGTTACGGCTTTTTTAATCTCTAATTCAGAAAGGTCTATTGTATTAGGTAATCTATCTTTAACAAGAGACCTTTCTTCATTCTTTCTTGTCATTGGAACTATTTTTTTATTTTCTATTTTTTCAGTGTTTTCTTTAACATCATCACACTTTAAATCAAAAATCTTTAATAGTTCCAAAAAGTTTTTTGTTTCTAAGAAATGCTCAGAGATATTTGTCATAGATATTTCAGTGTTGCCTTTTTTAATAATAATACTATTCTGGTTTTCCATCTAAAGCCTCCTTAACCATTGTCTCTATATTTTGTAATGGTATATCTTCAAACTTTGTGACTTTACTAATAAGATTATTATCTTGAGAAACATAATAAGTTTCATCGGCAACATCTTTTATACTCTGATTATGAGTTATCATTATGGTTTGCTTATTATAAGTCTTTCCTAACTCCTTTATATATTCAGCAAATTTTATAGAACGTTGTTCATCTATCATTTTGCCTGGTTCATCAAGAAAGATATATCCACATGATAATTTTGGATCATTAAACAATTCAAGATATGCATATTTAGCGGCGGTTGATATTATATCAATAAAACCTCCGCCATTAGCATTTTCTGGACTTTGTAATGATTCTTGTCCATTAATATTTGTCTTAATAAAGAATTCATAAGAAGCCTTAGAACGTTCTTTGATTTCTTTAATAACAAACTCATAATCTTTTGATTGCGTTACATACTGTAATGCCTCTGTTATTATCTTTTCAAAATATTGTCTAGCCTTATCTCTGGCAAGATTAGAAGATTCAGTTAATACAAGAATAACCTTATTTAATATTTCGTTTTCCTGTACGAGATTGTCTATTTTCTGATCATAATCTTGTATTTCTTTTTCTAGATGTTCTTTAATGACTTTTTTAGAAGCATATACACTAGAAAATCTATCATAATCAGCAAGAGCTTTATTAAATAAATCAGTATCGTATCCATGATATTGTTGTATCATTTTATATCTCCAGTTATTGGAATATTATATTTTTGAACTATATTCTTTACATCAACTACGTTTTGTTCTGTAAAGTTTTCTCCATTAATACAAGTAGACAAAGTATTTAAATCACTTAATATACTTGACAGCTCTGTTTCTTTACTAGATACATAAGATTCTATTTCATCAATAGAACTTATTCCAGTTAAACTTTTTAATTCGTCTTCAAGAAGATTTAATTCGTCTTTCTCTGAATTAAGACGAACTTCTGCTGCTAGTTTGTTATTATTAGCCTCTGTAATCTTCTTTGTAAGATCTAAAAGCTGGTTTTCTAAACCTTTTAAACTCTGTTCTATATCCATATTATTTTCCTTTCATAAAATTATCTATACGCTCTACGTGTTTCTTTGTAATTTTTTGTCCACAACAAGGACATATTCCATTTTCGATAATAATCTTTTCTTTATTGCTATTAATTTCGTTTATCTGAAAATTAATCTCTTGAATATTATTATCTTCTTCTTCAATCATCTGATTGTATAAAATAATACTTTTCTTTACATCATCAATTTCTTCTTTTAAAGAATTAGCCTTATTTATAAAATCATTCAATGATTTTACATAAGAAATAATATAGTTATAATTCTCGCATAAGTTGTTTAATATAACAGATTCATTTGATTTTGATTCTATAATATTTGAGTCTTCAATCATTCTAGTCTGTAACAAAGCAATTCTTTCATACCTAGTTTTTACAGTAGAATATATCTTTATTTTAGATATATTTTCTTCTATAAAAGACTTAAATGATGCTATTATAGATAACCATACTATTCTTCTTTGAAGTATATTTATGTTTTGTTTACACTGTACAAAGTCATTATATTTCTCTTTTATCTCTTTTTGAGAGTTAATATGAGACTTTATCGCATAAACTGTTTTGTAAATCTCAATTTTGTTATTTAACTTTTTTAATTCTTCTTCTAACGTATTAATTACTACAGTTCTTTCATTCATTTCTGTTGTAATAGAATTATAATTATCTATTAATACTTTAATCATATTGCAATAATGAATTATTGACTGATAGTAATTTAATAGTTCTTGTAGCAAATCCACATCTGAATATTGTAATAATTCTGATTGCTTAGCTTCTCTTTCATATCCATATGTTTTAATTAGCTTAGAATCAGATAATATAGTCTTATTAGTTTCCTTAATTGCAAGATCTATTACTTGAGTTCCGGTTAATCTACCTATTATAGCCGCCTTTGCCTGTGGGCTTTCGGTTACTAAAAATGGTCCATCTAACTGAGACATCATATTAAGATGTGTAGATAAATCTTTAGTGATTGGAATCAATGGCATTTGATGGATATTAGGAATCTCAACTGGAATATTGTTTGCGAATCCTTTATATGTCTGTTTCCATCTGCTTACACTTCCGTTTGGTTGAACAGTTTTTCCTATGATATCATAAGTACCGGACTCATTTCTTGTTCTGGTTCTTGTAATACTTGTCATATCATTAAAGGTTACTGTAACTGAACAATCATCTTTTCCAGTTGTAATAAAATCTGATCCATGTGGGTCATTATCAAAACACCATCTTATTGCTCTTAAAATACTTGTCTTACCACTATTAGATTCTCCTATAATAGCATTGAGTCCATCTTTGAAATCTATAGTTGTACTTTCATGAGATTGAAAGTTATTTATTTCTACACTAGTTATAAACTTCCTAGTGTTATCAACTATAAATCCACTCTGTACTTCTAATTTATCTGGAGCATTATTTAATGCATCGTGATAAATATCAATAGATCTATCTAATACAACTTTTTCTACTGCCATATTATTAGAAATATCGCTAATAATATTTTCAATAGAAGTATTTAAATTATTATTTAAATTAGTATTAGATATACTGTTTTTAAAATTATCTAAAGTAACAAGTGTCTTTTTAGATAATTGTGTCTTTGCATAATCAAATACTTTATCAGAATCTTCTGCTATTTTAAATTCATGTAGTACATAAGAATGTCTTACTATTCCATTCTTATCTTTAGTAATCTCTAAGATTCCATACTGAGGTTTGTGAGTCTGATTATATTTGTTCTGTTCAACCCTCATTAAAGATCCTGGATTGTACACACTGAAATCTTGATTACTATAAATAAAAGATTCATGAAAATGACCAGATAATATTACATCAGCATCAGTAACAATATTTTGACATAATGTATGTCTTATATTAGGATTCTGAGGTTTATCACATAAATATCCATGAATAGCAAGGATATTAAAATCAGCGGAAGAATTTGTTTGCATCTCAAAATCAGTTTTTATTCCTGTATCAATATCTTTGTAGTATTCTTGTCCAGATATATTTATGGTTAAATTTTCTTTTTGAGATTTAAGTTGGATAGGGGATTTAACCCTATCCAACTCTTTTACAATGCCTGTTTTATATAACAATCCCAACTTTGTTTGATCCAAAGTATCAATGCTATAACCATCTATATCATGATTACCTGGTACTACATATACAGGAACATTATATGATTTTATTATTTCAGCAACCTGACCAGTAAACTTATCAGATACTCTTGGTGAATGAAATAAATCTCCGGTATGAATAACTAGCTTAATATCATTCTGTTTTATAACATATTTAAGTTCATACAACTTTCTTAAAAATGCTAAATAATAAATATCTGTTCTACTTTCTGGTGCTTTTACAGTTCCATGAGAATCTGTAATGTGTAATATTTTCATATAATTATCCTCTGTTTAAATTGTTAATATACGAATGGAATAACATGATCCTTGTCATCATACAATCTTTGTTCTGTTCCATTATAGAAATATACATGATCTGATAATATATCTGAATCATGTAATGCTGTACGATTGACTTCATTTACCATTTCATTTAATGCTTTTATTGTTCCTTCCTTATCATCATTAGTAACTATTGTTCCATCAGATCCGATAGGAAATGGAACAATAATTAATTCATGAATGGAAGATGGAATAATAATAAAATCAGATTTTACAGTATCATGTATCTGATTTAATGAAAACTTATCTGCTATATAAAATGATCCGTATGTATCATAATTATTAGAAACTACAAACATATTCTTGTCCGCATCATCCAAACCGTAACTATCAGCTTCTTCTTTAGTCATATGATGCATTTCTAATAATGTATTAAAGATTCCATTAATCTTTAATGGATAAAGCTTTCTTGTATTTTCAAAGCCTACACTTATAAGATCATTTAAAGGAATATTCCATTCTTTCATCATGGAATTATTAACTTTAGCAGTTGCACAATCAGTAACATTAACATAGAACATTATAACAAGATCGCCAAATACTAAATATGGACAATCTTCTATAAAATTACTATTTCTATTTTTATTAAAGACTCTTATTGAGATTTTATCTTTAAGCTTATCAAAATCTTTAAATGTATCTATTAATGATGAAATATCATCTGCTGTCTTATTATTTATATTATCATTGTAAATTCTTAATATATCTTCAGCAGCATTTTCTGGATCCATATTAAGCCTAAAGTATTCTTCTACATAAAGATTTAATCCTAAATGAGAATCCTTATCCTTTCTTATAGATATAGCATTTAATGTTGTATCGTTACTTTTTACAACGTCTTCGCCACTAACAACTGCATCTTTAAGTTCTGGAAGATTTCTTAAACAATCAATTACTTTTTCTCTGTATTCTTTTATATCCATTATTTCTCCTTTATTCTCCTACTCTGCTCCAACCAAATGCCCATAAAATGTCTTTAACAAAATCTGGATCGGAATTTACACTTGATGCTATTTCAATTATTTCTTCAAACGTTCTATCTCTTAATATTGCACAATCATAATGACTTTCTCCATTTTCATAATATTCTTCACCATTAAACCAAAATCCATTCTGTGATTGTGTACTGGTCGTACTATTATTTACGTAAGAAGTATTATTTTGTTCAGATGAACTATTAGAACTTGAACTACTACCTACAGATACAGAAGAATTATTATTTGTAACAGTAGGCGATTCATTGAAATTATTAGATATTAAATAATCTAATCTTTCTTTTCTTTCTTTAGATATTCCATCTAAAGCATGAGTGCTGTAACTCTTAACAGAATGTAAAACTGTTACTGACGCTCTATTTTGTGGAATACATAATAATTCAGTATAGTCCTTATTATATAAACATCCATCATATGATGAATAATAAGGATTATTACTATCAACAGTAATATAATCTAAATTATTAAGATTTGAAAAAGAACCATCTTCTATTGTTGTAACGTCATATCCTATTTCTATTCTTGTTAAATTAGAATTAGAACCAAACGTATCTGGTGTTACAATGACACCACTTGCATGAGATATTAAGTTGTTTAGATAAAAAAATATTATAATGAATGATACATATAAAATAGTTTTTATCTTTTTCATATAGTTTCCTTTCTTAAAAAATATTAAATAAAAAGGAGCTATTATAAAATTTATAATAGCTCCAAAATATTATTTCCTAATGCCATCGTAAGATGGCATTATTTTTCTTGTTCCTGTTTAAGAATTTCTGCTAACTCTTTATAAGAAACAAAAGCATATTTTTTAGAAGAAACTTTCTTATATATCCCAGGTACATTTCTATTTTCAGCTATTTGATCTTTGAAAAATTCTTCAAAATCTATTACCTTTTTTACTTCAACTGTGGTAACAGGATTAACTATCTTTTCGTAGTTCAACAAGAGTTTGCCTTTGGAATATTTAAATGATAGTGAAAAGTTTTTAAATGATACTTGATTTTCAATATCACTGGATAATTGTTTTAAATGATTTATTAAAGCAACTATCTTGTTTGTACTATTATTTAATGATTCCTGTACTGCAAATCTTTCTTTTTCATCAATATTATCTATTATGTCATATTTTATGCATAATTCATCTTGTATCTTAGTTATTTCCAAATTACATAATTTTGTTTGTCTACAGTAATTAATTACCTTTTCTATATTACTAGAATTACATTCCTCTATAAACATAATTACTCCTTTCGCAAAATAACCATGATACATATTATATCATATTTTATGCTGTAACATAATTAGTTAAGATTTCGATAAATTGATTACCTTGTTGAATTGTTAATGACTGGAAATCTTCAGTATTAAACGTCTTTTTCAATATATCCATAAATGTTGCTTGGTCTATTTTCTTCTGCATTGTGATGTTCTTGATAGTCATTAACTGTTCCATTGTTATGTTTTCATTAATAATACCAAGACTACTTTGTGTAGATACATCATCATCACTAAGTTCTTCTGTACATAGCATATCAAGATTAGTATATTTTCTCAATGCTCTTCCTGTAGCTCTTGTAGATGCCATTCTTATAAAATGAGGAGCAACGTTCTTATTACAATTAATTGGTGAAGCATCACCTATATCAGAGTATTCTACTTTAATGATCTTGTTTTCAATAGGATCCCAATCATATCCTCCAACTATTGCTTTACATATACATACATTGCCGTTTTCGGCATTTGGATACTGGAGTATTTCAGTTTCCATTTTCCAAATGCCTTTTATATGAGCAAGTGCAATAAGACCATCTGCTGATATTGTTTCTCTTCCACCAGCAACTTTAGTATTGAATGTTTGTTTAAATTTTTCAGATACTTTAAAAGAAGCTTTGTGCTTATAATCAAATTCTTCTTCTTTTGTTTCTAAATTTTTATTTACATTTTCGCTCATAATTAACCCTCAACATTTTCTTCAAAAGTTTCATCTATATCATCTGCTTCAGTTGCCATAGCTATCTCATTTTTAATGAGTTCTTCTTCTTTATCAATAGCTTCTTTCATTTCTAATGAAACATTGTCAACAGATATAAGTGATGTAACTGCATTAAGAAAGTCTTTATTTGTCTTTAAAAGCTCTTGTAATTCAGCTTTAGATTTAAACTTACATTCTATTCCAGCCAAACTCTTAACGTTGTCTTTGCTTGGATAATACCAATATGCTCCACTTCTTTCGAATATTCCCTTTTCTTCAAGAATCTGTGGCAGTCCTACAGTAGAATCTATACCACTATCAAATCTAGCATAGTATGTACATTCTGTATTAGGATTATGCATTCCAGCTCTTCTATTCTTTTGAATGATACAATGGATTTTAACACCTTCATTTGCAGTAATAGGGTCTTCCTTTTGTATCTTAAGAGAACTCATTCTTATTCTTTGGTCTGCATAAAAGGCTAATGCTCTTCCACCAGTAGTTGTTGATGGATCTCCAAACATTACTCCTATTTTATCTCTAAGCTGATTGATAAATATCAATCCTATTTTATTCTTACCTGCTGGACCAGTAAATTTTCTGAATACTTTAGACATTAATTGAGCAGTACGTCCAACATTTTGTTTGTCAAAATCAGATTCATATTCTTGTTTTGGTAAAAATCCTGCAACTGAATTTACAATAACAAGATTTACTGCGTCTCGTTCAACTGCGGCATAAGCAATATCAAGCACACTTTCTGCACTATCTACTCGTGACTGATCTGCAAAGGCTATTCTTGATATATCTACTCCGTGTTGTTTTAATATATCTTCAGTAATTGAATGTTCTGTTTCTACCCATAGTCCTATAAAATTAGGATTTTCTCTTTGACATTTTGCAAGAATTTCAATAGCAAGATTAGTCTTACCAGATGCTGGCGGTCCGAATAATTCTACTATTCCACTAACTCCTCCACAATATAAAGCCTGGTTTAATTCAAGTGATGGAGTAGGTAATATTACATTATCTAATGCACCATTATCAACAGCCTCTTTACCTATCATTAAAGCTTTATCACCAAACTTTTTATTAACTAGCTTCTTTAAGTCTTCTAGCTTTTTCATTTTTTCATTATCTGCCATACTATATCAATCTTCCTCTCTACGGGTCGTTAAATAATATCTCACTATATTATCAACAATATTTATTATGGACTTATCATCATGGGATGTTAGAAAATCTTTAAAAGATTTAATATTAGAAAGTTCTTCTATTAACAATTCTAAGACAATAGAAAATAATTTATCATTTAGATATTGTAATTCTTCTTCAGTATCTAATAGTTTTTCTATACTATCTATTATGCAAGAAAACTCTTCGTACAAATCATTATTGTTAATATACCAAGGTATATTAATATTAATTGGTTCATAATTAGTATAAAATTCATCAGTATTATAATTATAATTTATCGTATACCATACATTATTATACTGATTAGAAAAATTACAATCTGTTGAATAACTATTATTCATACTAGTATTTGTCATATTGATTTTATAGTTATAGTTATACAAATCGCAAAATTGCTCCTTCGTTATTAAACCATTAGCCAAAGCATTATTAATAAATTCTTGACCTGTCATTAAAGCTTGATTGCCAAATCTACCATTGATTTGTTCTTTTAAGAGTTCTAATTCTTGCACTTTTTGACTATCTAATGCTGTAGAATTATTTGATGTCATTATATCCATGTACTATTCTTTCTAAAGTTTTAATAACAATATCTACTGATTCTATATCAAGACTATTATTTTCTTTGATTGACTTAAGTAATTCTATACTTAATTGAATCCCTTCTATAATTTTATTGTCATTTGAAAGATTTTCTTTAATAAGATTATATTGATCTTCTGAAAAATCTATCAACTCTGATAGATGTTTCGCCACATAATCTTTAACGTCTTCTATCCCATAATCATGGAGAGCAGAAATATAATACAATAACATTTTTCTTATAGCATTTTCTGCTCCACTTATTTCGTTATTAATAATATCTTCTGCTCCCATATATTGTTCTCCCTTTTATTAGAATGGTGATGCTGAATCATTGTCAAACATCTGGAAATTACCAGTATTGCCACCATAGTTATTCTGCTGTTGATAACCATTGTTCTGTTGCTGATAATTATTCTGTTGCTGATACCCGTTCTGATTCTGTTGATAGTTCTGATTCTGCTGATAATTGTTCTGTTGGTTATTCTGTTGATAACCATTATTCTGTTGCTGATTCTGATTTAATGATTTAGCATCTGCAACGGTAAATTTAAAGTCTTCTACATTAAAGATATGACCATATTCAGTCTGTCCTGTCTGATTATTAGTGGTCTGGAATGTAGCATATGAACATGTAACAGTAATTGCCTTTCCTTTAGGGCAATATTGCATGAAGCTCTGAACAACCTTACCTACCAAAGAACATCTTACGAAATCAGCAGTTACTATACTACTGTCATTCTTGGCTGCCTGTCTCTGTTGAGATGTAAGATTCTTTTCTACTGCCATTGTAAAAGTAACTTTGTCCATTGGACCATTAGAAGTATTAACTTGTGATACCTGTGGGTCTTTGATAATTCTTCCCTCGAAAATACATAGATTGTGTGAATTTAACATTGTCTGTTCCTCCTTAAAAAATGTAAATACCAAATATATTCCGTTAGGAATTCATTTCTTCTTCGTATAATTCAGCCGCTCCACTTATAAATGCGTACATTAAAGAAACTGCAATGTTACACCCACATTTATAAGACACATTATGCTTTATTAATACTTCAAGCAATTCATTATATATCTGTATTGCTTCTTTCTCAGAAATTTCATCCTTTACTTCTTCGGATATTTCATGAGTATTCTTTTTATATTTACTTAAAATAAAATCTATATCTTCTTCTTTTAACATATACACCTCACATTAATATATCCGATAATGTAACATTATATTACATTATCGGATACCTATCAATCTTTACGGCATGTTAAAAATATCCGAAAATTGCTCTTTAGGAACGGTAAAATCTGGCGCTTTATTATCATCTTGCACAATAACTTTCTGTTGATTATTATCGTTCTGCCTCTTTAATAACTGTTCCTTATCAAGCATTATTTTTAAATCTGTGGCATTAATATTATGATATATAGAACTATAATTTCCAGTAATAACAATTATCTGTCCTTTCTTTAAATCTACAGACAAGCTCTTCACTTTCTCTTCGTTAAAGATATTAGTAGCTCTTTCTATATCATCTTTAGCCTTAAATTTAATATTTAAATAATCCTTTCCAGTTTTGGTCTTCTTCTTATTAATCTCTGTTACAATACCACCGATTCTTACCTTTTCATTATTGTTTAAAGAATCCAAATCTATATATGGGAACTTATCTAATGGATGTTCAGATATATATGCACCCATATAAAACTTTTCTAAAGCAAGCTTAGACTTATTATTAAATTTCTTTTCATCTAATGGGAAATTAACATCTTCTCCCATTATCTTAATCTTGCTTAGATTTTCTTTTCTGATATCTTTAATATAATGATTAACAAGTTTATATCTATTTGGCTCATTAAAATCAAAACAACCAGATAATATCAATGCTATCTCTACGTCTTTCTTTAAAGGATTAGGACTAGATTTTCCTGTCTGTTGCTGAATATCATTTATTAACATATTTATGATATTGTCATTTGTATCATGGATCCTATAATAAAAATCATCAAAATCCTTAAACTGAACAGAATTTATGCTTTTATATTGATCTAAGAAATTAACAACTCTAGCACCAATACCTTTTATAGCTTTAAGTCCATATCTAATAGCACCATTATCATTAGAAAAGTTTACTTGAGACTTATTAATATCTGGTGGTAATATTTTAATCTTTCTTTTTCTTGCGCTAGCAAGAGTAGCTATTATATCTTCTTCTTTTTCGTTTATAGTACAGTTTGCTATGGCAAATTCAACAGGATAATAATAAGACAACCATGCTGTTTTATAAGCTAATACTCCATAACAAAAACTATGAGAACGATTAAAAGAATACTTAGCGAAAGCTGCCATGTTATCAAATATCTTATTTGATAATTCAAGAGAATATCCTCTTTTAAGAGAGCCTTCACAATATTCGGAGTCTTCTTCTGATATTCCTATAACATTATGATCATCATCAAATTTAGACTTCTTTCCGTATATGAATTCATTACGTATTTCTGGTATTTTCTTTACCAATTTCTTACCTAAAATCTTTCTTATACGTGCATCCGCTCCTCCCATGGAATAACCAGCCATTACTCTTCCAAGCATAATACAATTTTCTTGATACCAAATACATCCATAAGTTTTTGATAATATTTCATTTACATCTTCATTTCCCCAATCTTCAGGTGTACTTGTCTTTACATGTTCAATATATAAATCAACCATAGATTTGCCACTGGTTTTATCTTTTTCAAGTGGTCCAGGTCTATTACCAGCATTGACGGCACATAGACCATCAATGTTTACAACATTAAAGTCTTTAATCATCTTTGTTGGAGAATATTTTGACATCTGAAATACATCAGTTGTTTCGCCATTTCTTAACATTCTATATACATTTGGATCATCATAATCTTCTGAATCATACCAATCATAATCAAGATTTACTAAATCCATAGTATATTTGATAGTATCAAGAGTCTTTAATCCTAATACATCAATCTTAAGAAAACCATAAAAATCTAAATCATTCATTTCAAATTGCAATACTGGTAATACTGCTGTATCACTACCTTGCATTATTTGACCATGTTCATTTATAGGATATTTGCAAACAACAACTCCTCCAGCATGGATTCCAGTGTTACTATAACAACCAGAAACATGTTTAAGCGCATGATATACTTGTGGATATTTCTGGAAAGTATCATCAAGAATTTCCCAAGCTTTATCTAATGATTTTAAATCATCATTATCCCATGAACTATAATTATCTGGATTGTTATGCCTATCTTCAAGAAGATCAAATGTAACAGCTTTACCATCAAGCATATCTGGTAATGATTTAGTTATTTTATTTGCGTCTCCTATTGGACATCCATATTTAGATAAAACTGCTTTAATGGTGTTCTTAACTTTATATTCACCGAAAGTTACTATTTGAGATACATTCTGTTTTCCATACTTAGACAATAGATATTGTATTCCTTCAGATCTTCTGTCTCTTGGTATATCACTATCTATATCTGGAAAACTAAGTCTTTCTGGAGAAATAAATCTTTCAAAATAAAAACCATTCTTAATAGGGTCTACTTTAGTAATGTCAAGTACATAACTAATAAGACTGCCTGCGGCACTTCCTCTACCTGGTCCCATTAATATATCGTTTTTTCTACACCAATCAAACCAATCCCATAATATTAAGAAATATCCAGCAAAACCAGCATTACATATAACATCAAGTTCATAACATGCTTGAGTAATATATTTCTTAATATCTGTTATTTTCTTTTTTACTATCTTATCCTTAAGCTTAGTAAATACTAACTGATGCAAATATTCTGATTCTGTATATCCATTTGGACAGGGATATACTGGTAACAAAT
>Ga0326513_10002878_pt1 | contig 12574 bp, 19 predicted proteins | sample 2_2465_0518_D_FD_203654 | JGI IMG/M metagenome (GOLD analysis project Ga0326513, IMG submission 203654) | Bovine rumen microbial communities from UC Davis, California, United States - 2_2465_0518 | ecosystem: Host-associated > Mammals > Digestive system > Stomach > Rumen | place: USA...
CGATTGAGCCGTTCCAGTCCATCTTGAGGGCTTCGCCGTGCTTCTTCATGCCGATGCTCCTGAAGAATGCCGATATCTTCCACTCCATCGTGGATGCCATCGGGAACTTGTCCTGGATGAAGCAGTCGCCCTTGTCCGTGCTGATCTTGAGCGTCACGATTGCCTGATTGCAGGCAGGAGTCTTTCCGCCCGGCTTGGGTGTAAATATGCCCCTCTCGAACTTGACCACCGTGAAGTCATAGTCGCCCGGCTCAAGCGTTACGAACTCTGTCTCGCTGCCATCGTTTACAATCTCATCATCCCAATCAAAAACCTTTACTTCCTCTGCCATTTTTCAATTCCTCCTTATTTTGTGAATGGATTTGCTTTTCCGTACTTGTTAACTGCGCCCAGGAACTTGTCCCAGTTGCCTACCACCGACCGCTCGATGAACTCCCAGTCATTGATTTCATGGATGGTCATGATGTCGGTAAACTTGCCCTTCTCGTGGAAGGTGACGATCACCTGATCTTCTGTCACCTTTGCGCCCTTCATCAGCTCGAAGAGCTTCTTTTCGATGTCGTTCATGTCAGGCGACCAGGGCTGAAGCTCCGGCTCTTCCTTCTTCTTGGGCTTTTCCTTTTTTGGGGCTTCTGCCTTCGGCTGTTCGGGTTTCCCGAACAGGTGAGCGATGGGAGCAAAGTCGAACTCGCACTGGTCGGGGAGTCCGTCCCTGTTCTTCGCATCCCAGCAGGGATTGTGGGTAGTGTACATGACACGCTTGCCGCCCTGTGCCTTGTTGGAGCTTCCGTCCTTGATGACGAATGTCTTGTAGTTGGCGAAGAGAACCATGTCCGCCCATTCCTTGACCATCGGTGCTGCCTTCTTTGAGAGCTTCAGCTCCCAGCGGTCATATGCGCCCATCTCGTCCGGCTGTTCAAACTTGCGCATCTGCGCATGGCACACAATGACGATGTTCATCCCTTTTGCCATCCTCAGGGCATCCAATGCTCCCAGGAGCTTGTTGACCTTCTCTGCCACATAGGTGTACCCCTTGCCGTACCCGATAGCCTCGATGCCTGTCACCTTCTGCTCTTCGCAGACCTTGTCGTTGATCATCAGCTCCAGCTTGTCGAATGTGTCAATAACAAGCGTCTGATAGCTGTGGTCTTCTGTCCGCAGGGTCTCGATGGCGAGATTGACCTCGTCAAGCGTCTTGATGCCGTCAAACCTGTCCACACCGTCCATCCTTGCCGTGCTGTCCTCGGTATCGATAAATATCGGGGCAGGGAACTTGGATGCGAAGGTGGTCTTTCCTATTCCCTCTGGGCCGTATATGACGACCTTGTAGGGGATTTTCTTCTTCCCTTTTGATATGTTCATGTCTCCCTCCTTATCTGATCTGAATGTTGCTTGACTCCACTAACTCCACGCCCTCAATGGTAGCCCCGGTCTTGAGGTAGTCCTTTATCTTGGTCTTTTTCGGCTCAACTGTGACCTTCTTCATGTAGTCCGGCAGAGTGTCGAAGTTAAAGTTGTCGGCAAAATTGACACGTTCGCTCCTCCGGTAGCTGATGGAGCATCTGCTGTCCTTGAATTTTTCGCCCTGAAGGATGCCCTGAAGCCATTCCTTGAGCGATTCTGCCTTGTTCTCTGCTGCCTTCTGGCGTTTTTCGAGTGCCTGCTTCTCTGCCTTGATAGCCTCTGCCTCGGCTTTCAAGTCCTTTATCCAGCAAGCCACGTTGCTGATCTTCCTGTCTCTCTCCATCTCCAGAGCGTTCAGGCGGTCAATGTCGATGACCTCTCCTGTCTCCTGGTCGATGCATTCCATGATTTCTGCTTCGATGTCGTAAATAGTCATTTTGTTGTCTCCTTTCTCTCGTAAACTAATGGTTTCTTGATTTTTTGCTTCTTACAAAGGAATCGTTGTATCGTCTTGATGTTGCATCCGATGGCATCTGCAATCTCTCCCTGCGTGTAGCCGTTGCACCATTGCTCATACACCCATTCCTTGTCTTTCCAGTCCAATAAGCACTTTCCCATCTGTGCCATGCTCTCTCACCTCGTAATCATGAAAAATCCTGCTACTACTGCGAAGAGCGTCAGGAATACCTTTCCGCACAGCTCATATGCAGGCATCCTCCAGTCCTTGCCCTGCACGCAGAGCTTGATCGCTTTCCCGGCATCTGCGAGCATGGATACCGCCCACAGGTCAAGCACTGCGATTATAAGTAACCACCAGCCAACATCAATCCTGAACATCTTCAACCCTCGCTTTCTACCCACTGTACATAGCAGTGCGTTCCGTTTTCTTCCACCCAGTCGTAACAGCTCTCCAGCGTTGTACCTGTGTATACATCCAATACCTTCCCGGTCTTGACCCTGTGACCGCCTGTGTCTTCACATTCAAAGATGCCGATGTACCGCATATCTTCCGTGTAGAGGATGCAGGTCTTCCCGAAGTAGTCAGGATCGTAAGCCACTATTCCGTACCTTGCCTCCTTGCCTGTTGCGGTCTTTGCTCCCTCTTTTGCGTAGTAGACCGTTGTCCGAATGAGTGGTAGGCTTCCTGCGACTTCGTCCTCTGCTGCCACGGTAAGGGGCGATAGCATCAGAGCGATTGCGACTGCTGCCATGATCTTTTTCATCCACTCACCGCCTTTGCTCTCCGCTCGATCAGCTCGCCTAGGTCGTCCATCATGTCCTCGTGGTAGTCTGCCCAGAAACTGAGCATCTTCTTCATGTTGTCAGACTTGGCACGCTTTGCTCTTGCCTTGTACCTGTCCATCAGTTTCTTTTCTTGTAGCCGTCTTTCTGCTGTTGTCATTTGTTGTCATCCTTTCCATTGCTGCGTATGCCTCCGGGCAGGCTTCCCTGCTCACCAGATAGCCGTCCATGTCCTTTCTCGTTGTTCCGTCCTTCAGGATGTGCTTAATCATGCCTCATCCTCTTTTGCAGGCGATATAGCCAAATCCTTGAGAACGCTTAACATTGCCTCTTCTGATGGTGTCTGTTTGTATTCGCCTGTCTCGTCAAACGACTCATCGAAGCAAAGCTGATTGTCCATCTCTCCCTCTCGCTTGCAAATCTGTTCCAGCACCTTTTCGATAGCTTCCTTATCTCTTTTCTTATTGCCTTTGATTTGTTCGAGAAAAGCCTTACTCTTTAACCTTTTCAAATTGATGAAAAGCCTTGAGCCTCTTATCGGTGAGTAATAACCAGCCTGAGACAAGGCTATTCCCATCATCAAATCAAGAACGACATGCTCAAGCCATTCTCTGTCAGCCATTGACATATCAACTGTTTTTCGAAGCTCTTTTTCTATCAGCTCCTTGTCAAGTGCGCCTCTTCCCTCGTCTTCCATCGTATGGATTACTGCGTTAATTGCAGGGAATAAGCCTTTAATGTTTTTCATTTGCTCTCCTTTCTATCGTTGTTCTTACCAATTCCAGAATCTTGATGCAGTGGTCGATTTTGAACACGAGGTTTTCTGCCAAGTCGTTCGGAATCTTTGCTATCATCTTCTCCATGTCCTTTGTCTGATATAAGAGTCCGAATCCGTTCACTGCGGTTAGCGGCTTGTAAAGGTTTCGCACAAAGTCGTGATAGATAATACGCTGGTTGATTTCATCCTTTTTGACATCTGCAAATTCCACTACTCCATCTTTGACCTTTTCCCTGAACTCTTCGTGTTCCTCTTTGGCTTCTCTCACAGGGTCAAGCACTTTCGGGAATGTACTGTTGTAGGCTTGATTGATACTGAGCTTTCCGTCTCTTACAGCTTGCTTGACCTGCGGTGTCGCTTCGGCTTCAATCTTCTCCACCTTGTGGATGGTGTCGTGGGATACTCCAGCGACTTTTGCAAGCTCTTTTTTGGTGTCAACCTTTTGTTTGTCAGATTTCTGACAGACACGGTTTTCCGTTGACCTTACTTGATTCGCTTTCGCCTTTTCCGTTATGAGTGGCTTCAGCTTCAAGGCAAGCAGACTTCGGTCGTATGGTGTCAGATTTCTTCGCCCAAACTGATTCTTGATAATCCATTCCTTGGCATCTTCCCGACTCTCAAAATTCATCACTTTGTGATTCCATTTGAGATTGTGTTCCCTTGCTATCTTGTAGCGGTTGTGTCCGTCCACGATTACAAGGTCATCGCCCCTGTCCCACACAAGAATGGCTTCTCTGATGCCTTCCTTGATGCAGTTTTCTTCAAGTTGTCGGTACTCGTCATCCGTGAGTGGTGGTATCAGCTTTTGGAACTCTTCGTCTATGGTCACGCTCTCACTCCTTCCTGCTTCTCGAACAAAATCTCATCAAGCGACACTCCAAAGATTTCAGCTATTTTCTTTGCGTTGCCGATAGAGATTTTGTCCGGCTCACTTTCCCAATTCTGATAAGTGTTGACATGAATCTTTAACTTGTCAGCCATTTCTTCTTGGGAGATTTCCTTCGCTCTTCTCCATGCCCTTACGGTTTGCATTGTTGTGTGTTCCTCCTTTCGTTTTCTCTTGTCTACATTTTGTAGACTATGTTGATAATAATCTATGTTTTGTAGATTGTCAACACTTTTTTCTATGATTTGTAGATTTTTTTGTTTTGTCTATGGTATGATGAAAACAGAAGGAGGTGACACTATGAACATAGGAAAGAACATCAAAACAATGCGACAGAGCCGACACATCACGCAGGGCGAACTTGCCTACAAGCTCAATGTAACCAACAAAGCCATATCATCATGGGAATGTGGAAGGACAGAACCGAACATGGGCATGATTGAAGAGATGTGCAAGATTTTCGGATGTACAAAGACAGAACTGATTGACGGCATTATTCCAGAATCACCACAAGACAATGATGAACTTATGGCAAAAATTCAGAAGTTGTCACCTGAACAGAGAAAAGATGTACTTCTGTACATTGATTTCATTTTGACAAGGGAGTGATTGAGCCATGAAAAACAAAACAATAGAGCGAGTAGCGGGTTATGTCCGCGTGTCTTCAGATAAACAGGCAGAGGAAGGCTACTCTATAGATGAGCAGATAGAACGTCTGACGGCATACTGCAAGGCAATGGACTGGCGGATAGTCAAGATATACACGGACGCAGGATATAGCGGAGGCAACATGAACCGCCCTGCCCTTACAGACCTCATAGAAGCCGCACAGAGCCGCCTAATTGATGCGGTGGTAGTTTATAAGTTGGATAGGCTTTCAAGGTCTCAGCGTGACACTCTGACCATTATCGAGGGCTTTCTCGACAATGGTGTTGACTTCGTGAGCATGACGGAGAACTTCGACACATCCACTCCCTTTGGCAAGGCGACTATCGGCATCCTGTCGGTCTTCGCTCAATTGGAACGTGAGCAGATTAAGGAGAGATGCTCCCTCGGTCGTGCAGGTCGTGCAAAAGAGGGCAAGTACAGAGGCGGAGGATATGTCCCCATAGGATATGACTACGCTAACGGCTCTCTCACGGTCAACGAGACCGAAGCAGCGCAGATCAGGGAGATTCACCGCTTATACCAGCAGGGCGAGTCTTTCAGGAGCATTGCAATGATATTCAAGGAACGTGGATATACGCACAAGTACGGCTCTTGGGAGGTTTATCGAATTGCCAGGCTCATCAAGAACCCTCTGTATGCCGGATATGTCACATACAAGGGCGAGACATTCAAGGGCGAGCATGAGCCTATCATCTCGGAGGAGTGTTACCAGCATACCATGAGCGTATACAACGGCAAGGACACCCTCAAATCGCCTCATTTAGGGCGGTCAATGCTCGGGGGGCTATTGTTCTGCGGTCGATGTGGCGCACGGTACGGAATAAGCCGGAATGGCGGTCACAACAGCCGTTATCAGTATTACTGCTGCCACTCCCGGAGGAAGATATCGCCACATATGGTCAAAGATCCCAATTGCAAGAACAAGAATTGGAAAAAGAACGAGCTTGAGAAGCTTGTCCTCGATGAGATCAAAAAGCTCCAGAATGAGCCTCTGAAAGTCCCCGATCAGAGCGACCAAGATGACCGCACCGCCTACATCCTCGCAGAGATCGAGAAGACCGACAGGCAGAAGTCGAGGCTGATGGACTTGTACGGCGCCGGACTGTTCGAGATGGACGAGCTGGAAGCCAAAATCCGACCACTCAATGACCAGAAAGAACGCTTGGCAGCAGAGCTTGAGCGGATACAGGCTGAACCCACCAATAAGACCGCCACAGCCCTTGTGGAGACCTTTGCGGATGCACTGGAGCAGGGTGACACGGAACAGGTGCGGATATTAGTCCGGGCATTGATTCACAAGATAGTGATAGATGGGGAAGATATCGAGATTTACTGGACTTTTGGGTGATTTTTTTCTTTTTCGCAAATTTTAGCCTTGATTTTATTCGTGGCTACAATTTGCAAAATGTGATATAATTCAAGTGTTGTCTTTTTGTTTCGTGAGTTTTCCATAGAACGAAATCCTTTCTCTGAAAGAGCCACCCGGAATGGATGGCTCTTTTACTTTATCGCATATCCTTGCGGATTAACTCTTTGATGTAGCCTTGCTTATTCCCGACCTCTTCCAGCCTTGCCAGTATGTCCGCATCCGTCTTGGTGTTTAGCTTCAGAGCCACCCTGACGGTGTTGTTGCGGTCGTATCTTTCCTGTGGTGTCTCTCGCTTCATATATCGCTTGTCGTACCATCTGCCGTCTATGTTGACCATGTTCTCGTTTGCTTCCATCTTGGTGAGCCATTCAGCTTCTCTCTGCTCTTTTCTGGATTCCTGCTCTGCTCTTATGCTGGTCGCTGCTGCTGCCAGTGCCTCGCCGTCTCTCTTGTCTGTCAGTGCGTTCATCTGCTTCCGCATGTTCTTCTCCTTTTCTGCCGGGATTAACCGCCCGGCTCGGTGTATGGTATTATTTGAAGTTGTATTTTTCTCTGAATGCTGCCTGCTGTGGTGAGTATTGGAAATAATTCATTGCATTCTGGCACTGTGTTCCAGTTGCTCCAAGCGCTCTTAGGTTGTTAAAGTTGAAGTTGTAAAGCTGTCCGCCCTGTGCGATGATTGCCTTTTTTATTTCTGCCCTTACTTCTGTTATTGTCATTTTTTGTTCCTCCTTTGTGGTGGTGTTCTGTTCCTGTTATCTATATACTAGCATAAGTGCACACCTATGTCAACACTTATTTAATAATTTTTCAAAAAATTTTTTGCACAAAAAAAAGAGAGAGCCGAAGCTCTCCCTCTTTCTTGCATCCATTTTTGGTTGTTAAATGCCGTTTTTTGCAGATTTTCTGCAAATATCGCCCTTTTATGTCTTATTTTTACGATAAAAGCTCCTTCATCTTTGCCTCGCTCTTCTTGCCGTATATTCCATCCGGGCAGAGTCCGTTTGCGTGTTGCCACCTCACCAAAGCTGCCGTTGACAGCTTGCCAAAGATGCCGTCCTCTTCCAGCTTGTAGCCGCACTGATTCAGGTTGTGCTGTAACAGCTTCGCATTAGCCCCTGTAGAGCCATATCTCACAGTAGGTTGAGCAACTTCTATCTTTTTCGTAGGCATCTGAGGGGGTATAGGTGCGGGTGCCCCGTTTATAAGAATTGAATAAATCTCAGACCGGGCGTTATCCATGTTTTTACCCAAAATATTAGGAAACCAATGATTTATGTCTGCGTGTCCTGATGCGCAACCTGCCTTTGATGCGTCATTATGACAAGTTAATACCGGCACTTGCACTTTCCCACACACTGCCATTTTTGAAGGATCAAGACCATAGAGTTTACAGAGATATACGGATAGATTTATAGCCTCATCCCATACCTTCTGAGCATATGCCTTATCTTTTAGTCCATCCTCGCAAATTTCAAATTGAATCCAGCCATTATTACAACTACCATTTTTTCCACCAGCGCAACCCCACGGGCGATAATTCCACGGCAAAGTTTGAACTGTACCAACCGTACCGTCTGCAAACTTACCAATAAAAGCATTTACACCTACGCTGTTCTTTTGATGATTCCAGTCGTTGTGATTACGATTATAACCCAATTTTGCTATAGCTTCTGCATAGTTAGGATCGCCCTCATACGGCTGCACATATCTCTTTAAATTAGGATTGTTGGTCCCTGTAGAGTGCCAGAGAATACCTTTAATATTCATAGGCTTAGTACGCTTATAACAACTACTGTGCGTAAGTATACATTCATACGGTTTATACATCTTTACCTCCTTTAGTATCGTCCTGTCGATCTGCCTCGCTCGTCTATTCTTGCACTGCCGATAATTGTTGTTACCATAATTATACCTCCGTTTAATTTTCATCAATCGGGTAAGGATTTGCACCTTACATGGCAACAGTGCCTCAATCTCCTACCGTTTATTGCCTACTTGTTAGCGTCTACCTATTCCGCCACCGATTATTGTCATGTTATTTACTCCTTGCATATAATCTTAATTTTTCCCCACTTGCCGGAACCACATCTGTTTTATTTGTGGCCGTTATCGCGCTTGTTGTTATACCATATGCATAAAAAGTTGTATTCGCAACAGTTACCGGATTATATGACACACTTTCCACATTTAATGTACCGTGTATAGACGTAAATCTTTTAGATGTGGACGCATTGTAATTTAGACAAAATCGTGTCTGTGCAATGGTAAATATTACATCAGACGATAGATATACATTAACTCCATCAAATAATTCATTGATAAGAGTTTTCCATGTCTTTATGCCGTCAGATGTTACAGTTTTAATGTTGGTATAATTGCTTATAGCATCCTCCACGCTCGTCACGCCATCGGACATCAAAATATCATCTGCATTAGGCTTATCAGTTAAATCAGAAAAACTACCACTAAACGCAACGGTCTTAAGGTCGTTAAAAAACTTTGCTATCTTACCCAGAATTACAGACAGTTTTTCTCCGCTTGCTATGTTGTTCCGTGTCGATGCTTGGGTGAACGTGGGTGTCTGGTCGTTAGTTGTGACATTAGGCACATTACCTAATCCTACAGCGGTCTTGTCTATTCCCAAGTCGCTCGTGGTCTTATTCCCCGAAAGCGTAACACCATTGATGCTCGGCTTGTTAGTAAAGTCGTTATAATTCTCGCTACTAAAATCAGAAACAATATCGCAATAAATATCTCTCCATCCTGTACCGCCATAGTTATACAAAGAAACTGTTGTTTGTGTGAGCCTTATCCCGTATGAACCGGAAGAACCAACTCCAGGGAAAACCACATCAACATCCGAAGTCCAGATAATCTGCTTTGTGTCAACATAGTTATACTGCGCATCCCGTATGGTAATCTTGTATTCTTTCCCAGCTATAAGTGGTACATCAAGATTAACCGTGATGTAGCTACTGTCCGTAACATGAGACAGCATACCGTTATCAAGATTTTTAATTTCACCGCTTCCGCCGCCACTTGCTGAAATTGTGCCATCTTCTTCCACACTTATCCCAGAACCGATTTTAACACCACCTAACCGTGATGCTGTGGCTACAGGCAGAACATAACCACCGCCACCGCTTCCGCCTTCGGACAGCTTGTGCACCTGCCAGTTGGTCGAGCCTGTCCATGAGCCGGGAGTGACCACGGGTGTATGGCACTTGTACAGTCCTGTAGTATAAAGCACGATATCGTCCACCGCATAGGTGGAAGACTCTGAAAAAGGCGGTGCCATATTCAGGAAGGCATCATGGATTGTGCTGTCCTGATCGTCAAGGTTATTGTTCAGAACGCTGATGTCCACGTTGTCGCTTCCGCTCGGTTTCGTCCATCCGTAATTGCTTGTATATGTTGCCATCGTTTAGCCCTCCAGTCTCTTGTTGTATCTGACTGTGCTGATACCGAGAATTGCCCCAAGGAAGCAATCCAGAGCCGTTATCGTACCAACTATCTCTTCACCATACGGAAGCCCCCAAATCTGTGACAGTGTAAAGTATAACGCCCCCAAAGCAGGCAGGACTATCTGTGCGATGTACTTCAATATATCGTATGTCTTATTACTCATTGTTCTCTCCTTTCCAGGGCAGCCACCTTGACCTCCAGAGCCGTGATCCTGTCAGCGAAGGTGTTGTGCTTCCTCACTTCTTCCGTTAATGTCTCGATTTTGGTATCTGTCACCGCCTGTGCGGTCATTAGCTGTGCCTCTATCTTCTTTGAGCTTGACACGTTGGTGATGATGACCCCTATCAATGACAGACCGCCTGTTATGAGTGCTGTGATGATGTATTCCATCTCTGTCTCCCTTATGCCGTGAATGTCAGCGTGTAGATGACTTTCATGGTCTGTGTGCTGTCCTTTGTCACTGCTGATGACAGGTTATTGATTGTTGCAAGGTAGTCATTGCGTCTGCCAAGAGCAACGCCATAATTGCTACCATTCCCGATGCAGCTGAGGGTCTTATCGTCCTTGTAGACATCCTGACACTTATAGTATGTATCATTTGCTCCGTTGTTAATCGGGTAAATCTTGCCCAGAGTCTCATCATAGACCGATGCCGCCATATAATGCCGCTTGCCGGATGAATATACAAGGTTTTGTCCTATTGTCGCCCCCTCGTTGCCTATCTCAGTCACGTTGGCAAGGTTTGACAGGTCAACTGTATATAGCTTACTCGTGTTATCGCCAACAATCAGCTTTGTTGCATCTGCATTCAGGAATGATGACAAGTCCGCAAAGGTGAGCGAGGTTGCCTGCGGTGTCACTTCAACATAGCTTGTGAGGCTTGCAAAAGTTTTTGGGAACGTCAACACCAAGTATCTGCTCAGCGGATATTCAGCCCACGATACAACGACACTATTTGACAGTACCCTGCATGATACATGGTTCATCATACTTGTGAACGGTGTGCTGGTAGGATTCTGAACAACAAGCACCTCTTCCTCGATGGCATTTGAAATGTTCTTCGTATCACGCAAATCGCACTCATTATCAGCAACATGAACCTTGCTGATCGTGAGCGTGTCGTCCGTTGTATCTACGGACATATAATAGACCTCGTTATCAGATACCATTATCACAGCTTTGTCGTTGTTGAGTTGTTCACCGCTGGAATAAGTAAAGATGTTTAAGTTGTTGTCTATAGTACGTGTTCTGCTGGTGCTGTTGCCTTCGCCTACGAACCCATGGGGCTTACTCGTCAGGCAGGCAGAGGCAATCCGTCCATTTCCCTGTGAGGTCGTCCAAGTGAACACATGACGATAGACCGTGTGCGCTTCATTCTGCCATCCACTTTCGTTGGAATCGTAGCTTCCCAGCTCTGTCGGGTCGCCCGTGTGGGTCAAACCATGGCAGGCGTTAGCCGTCATCTTTATGCCATCAGCAAGCCTTGTGTTGTTCACGTTCTCTGTCAGAGCCGTATCGAACAACAGGATGCCTCCGAGAAGCGTGTTGATCAAATCGTTCTGAACTTCTGCAGTGAACGGAGTGCCACAGAGCATCCCGTGATTTTTCATGAACTCTGCGAGTCCGTTGGTCATCATGTTGTCATCATGGAAGGTCTTGACCTTGCCAGTCCTGACATCTGTCAGCTGTATCTCTGTATGTCCTTTGATTCTCATGGTATCCTCCTTTTTATCCCCAGTTGAATCTGTTCTTTGCGTCATCCCAATCAGTACATTCTGCCTTAAATCCATCCCATGTGTAGTTATCCGCAGAATCCCTGTTAAAGCTGATTGAAGCCGTGAACGGTACAACGCTGATGTTGTCAAGCCTAATGACTCCAACGCTGATGCTTATGCTCTCGGCTGTAGGCTCATCGGCATCAAAGGTCATTGTATCGCTGATTGCTGCCATCGTGAGATTGTTGAGAGCCACTCTGCTGATGTCTTCATCGATAGCAATGACTCCATTCCACTCATCCGTAGCCGCCAAGCCCTGTCCATAAACCATTGCACGAAGGTTGCCTATGTCGATGAAGCAGTCACCGCCTGCCATTTCCGCTATCAGATACAGGTCATAGACCGTGTTAGCCGCTGCCTTGTATGGCAGGAACAGATTGATGATGTGCGGATTGTTCACATCCGTGAAGGTCTCGATCGGTACAAAATCAAGGTCGGCGCCATTCAGACGGTAGTAAAATGTGATTTCGCCATCCACCTCTGCATGGATTTCGCACTGAAAGATGATGTATCCGCCCTTTACGGTGGCAAAATTGATGTACAGAATCTCTTCTCTCTCGCCATCGCTTATGTTGTACTGTCCGACGTTCTGGAAGACGTAATACTTGATCTCGTCCGCCTTGTTGCCCTTCATGCCGGAGATCATCTTGTCGTATCGGCTTTTAGCCTGTCCTGCATCGGGATTCGAGCCGTAGCCTTTCAGGGAGCATCCTCTGTCAAAAGTCCAGTTTATGCTGTGGACGATACAAGCGGAAGATGTCCCGGCTGTGCCGTCCGTCATGGTCAGCACATCGCCCAAATCGAACTCCACGCCGATGAGCATGGTTGCCTCGAATGGCACATACGCCACATCCGTCAGAGCGTATGCGATGGCATTGCCGATGGCATCCAGGGTCACATCCACGCCATACTGCATCAGGGGGTTGTCGCCAATGTCGAGCGTCACGCCTGCCTTGCCGTTTGTGTAGGTTCTCGTTCCGCCT
>Ga0326513_10002880_pt1 | contig 12568 bp, 8 predicted proteins | sample 2_2465_0518_D_FD_203654 | JGI IMG/M metagenome (GOLD analysis project Ga0326513, IMG submission 203654) | Bovine rumen microbial communities from UC Davis, California, United States - 2_2465_0518 | ecosystem: Host-associated > Mammals > Digestive system > Stomach > Rumen | place: USA: California...
TAACTTTTTCCTCGCCCCTTGGGGAGAGGATGCCCGTAGGGCAGGTGAGGGGCTGAAGCTGTTTATTGTTCCACATTTTTTGCACCTCCTTATACACCTCCATCGTTTTGGCTGCAATAAGCACACCTGAAGTCTGCATGTCAAGGCGGTGAGCCATGATGAGGTCGGGACATTCGGGACGCATCTCACGGAGAATATCAAGCGCACTCTTACGCTTGGATTTTCCCGGTACGCTCAGCATCCCTTCAGGCTTGTCAACCACAATGATGCTTTCATTCTCAAAAAGAATCGGTAGGGTGGTGTGTAGTTCTGGCTCTTCAAGTGGGTTTGCCTCAACCTCAAGACCTTGCAACATCCAGTCAAGGATAGGTTTGCAACGGCTTTGGCAGGCAGGGCGGAAAGAGAAAGACAGCCCCTCACCTGCCCTGTGGGCATCCTCTCCCCAAGGGGCGAGGGTAAAGTTAGTATTTCCAATCACGTTTTCAGCGAATGAAGGTAACTTCCTCCTCGCCCCTTGGGGAGAGGATGCCCACAGGGCAGGTGAGGGGCAAATCTCCGCAATCTCCACAGGCTTCAATCCTTTGAGATAGGCATATTGCAGGAGCTTTGGGGCACAACATTCGCCTGAGCCTGATGGTGGGATGATACACTTGGAGCCAGTACGCTTTGCCCATTCGGAGAAGATGTCGAGAAGATTCTTCTTTTCACCCTTGGCATTAAGCATGACGAAATGCTCGAAGAGCCAATGCTGAAGCGCATCAGACTTACGTTTACGTTCTTGTTTTAGTGATGTAATCTGGTCTTGAATAACTTGCAAGGCATTGCGGCATTCCGCCACCTTCTCATTCCATACAGTCTTCTGCCTACGATACTCTCCCTTCTCAAACTGTCGTTGACGGCAATAGGCCTCATATTCTTCTGACGTAGGATCTACGTCACGCGAATGTGGAAGCACAGGCTTTTCTGCCTCTGCCTCATAGAGAGCCTCACGCGCTTGGCGTAGTTCATCGGAAGCAGCGAGGCGGTCAATATCCTTATTTATATTCACGATTTCCGCTTCGTGTATCTTGAAATATCCTTTCTCGTCAAGATAATCGAAGACGGGTGGCACGAATCCCTCTATATCATAACGCCCGAGCATCTGTCCGGAATAAGCATATAATGTCTCATTCTCAGTTATAAGTACCCCGAATGTCTTGCCATTTCGCACCTCCTCCTGCCATTCAGGATGAGAATGAATGATAGCGAGAAGCGAAGAAACGGTTTCTTCACATCGGGCAGAAGGGGTGTAATAGAAAGGGTTGTTGAGCCTACCCCGACCCTCCCAAAGGGAGGGAGTGTTATATAGTTTTTTCGCTATGGGCATAAGGTTTCATTACTATAAAACATCCTTCCCTTTGGGAAGGCTTGGTTAGGCTTTAAAGTTCTTCCAAATGCCTCTCCAACGGAATGCCTCTGTTCTTGTCCCTGTTATTCTTGTTTGCCTCTATCCATTTGCTGAGAGTATCCATAGCGATGCGGGCAGAATCTCGGAGAGAATCACCACGAAGCAGATGTCCGTCAACAATGGCTGAGAAGATATCGCCAGTACCAGGGAAGTGAACTGGAATCTCGTCATAGTTGAGGAGGAAATTCTCACCCTCATAGCCTGCCACAACGTGTGAGCCGTCTTTTAACAGTACGGAGGTGATAAGCACGGACTTTGCACCTAAGTTACGAAGCTTCTCCACAAGTTGAAGAACCTCTTCCTTTGTGACACCATCTGCCTTATAAGGAGTATCCGTGAGATAGCAAGCCTCGGTGTAGTTTGGGAAGATAAGATGCGCCACACCAACCATCTGACGCATGGAATTGATAGTCGAAGGCGTAACACCGTTATATAGCTTACCCTCATCGCCCATGATAGGGTCCACGAGAATCACACTACCCTTGTCGGCCTCCTCACGGCAATATTTTGCTACAATCTCAGCCTGACGCTCTGAGGCTATGAAACCTGTAGCTATGGCATCAAATGAGAACCCGAGCTCACGCCATACAGGGAACACACCAGTGATATAGTCTGTAGTCTCAAGTATGTTGAACTTGCCATAGTCGAGCGTGTTGCTCACGAGAGCCGTAGGAAGGTTATACACAAGGTTTCCCATATACGAAAGTATAGGCAACATGGCTGCTGTAGCCACCTTGCCATATCCGCACATATCATTAATCAAAAGTATCTTATTACCCATTTATTCTCTAATGTCAAAGGTCGAAGGTCTAAGGACTAAGGCTTTTGACCTTTGACTTTTGTCCTTAGTCTTTTGATATTTTTCTGCAAAGGTACTGAAATTCTGCCTCAAATCAAAATAAATCACGAATTATAACTATTTTTTCAAACAAAATCAGTAACTTTGCAGCTGAAAAGTGCCTCTCTCCCGCCTTCCTGGGGGGAGTGGTTAGTATTTACTGTCATTTTGGAAAAAATCTATAAAACATCCTTCCCTTTGGGAAGGCTTGGTTAGGCTTTATGGAAAATATACAACAACAAGAAGAATTGATGCTGCTTAGAATCACGGGTGAGGATCGTCCGGGACTTACTGCCAGCATCATGGCTATACTCGCGAAATACGATGTCAGCGTACAGGATATCGGTCAGGCAGATATTCACTCTACCCTATCTCTGGGCATACTTATCCGCGTTCAGGAGAAGTATTCCGGTTTCGTAATGAAGGAACTGCTCTTCAAGGCAACGGAACTCAACGTGAACATCGGCTTCATACCTATCACTATGGCTCAGTATGAGGACTGGGTATCACGTCAGGGCAAGAACAGATATATGCTCACGGTACTTGGTCGCAAACTGGAGGCTCGTCAGATTGGTGCCGTTGCTCAGCTTATTGCCGATCAGGGACTTAACATCGATGCTATCATCCGAATGTCTGGTCGTTCAAGCATCGAACATCCACGTGAGAATGCTCGTGCCTGCATCCAGTTCTCTGTACGTGGCAATCCATCCGACAAGAATGAGCTTCACGCGCAGTTGCTCCGTCTGTCTTCCGAAATGGAAATTGACTGTTCTTTCCAATGCGATAACATGTACCGCCGTATGCGTCGCCTTATCTGCTTCGATATGGATTCTACCCTTATTCAGGCAGAGGTAATTGACGAGCTTGCTCGTAAGCATGGAGTATATGATCAGGTAGCAGCAATCACGGCTTCTGCTATGCGTGGCGAGATTGATTTCAAGGAATCATTCACTCAACGCTGTAAGTTGCTGAAGGGCTTGGATGTCAGCGTGATGCGCGAGATTGCGGAGAACCTTCCATTCACCGAGGGCGTTGACCGCTTGATGTATGTTCTGAAGAAATATGGCTATAAGATTGCCATTCTCTCAGGTGGCTTTACATTCTTTGGAGAGTATATCCAGAAGAAATACGGCATAGATTACGTTTATGCCAACGAACTGGAGATTGACGAGACAGGTCACCTTACAGGCAACTATGTAGGTGAGATTGTAGATGGTCGTCGTAAGGCTGAACTCCTGAAACTCATAGCACAGGTAGAGAAGGTTGACCTCCAGCAGACTATTGCCGTAGGTGATGGTGCAAACGACCTCCCAATGCTCTCAGAAGCAGGTCTCGGCATCGCCTTCCATGCAAAGCCAAAGGTAGTGGCTAATGCCGACCAGTCAATCAACACCATAGGTCTTGACGGCGTGCTTTACTTCCTCGGCTTCAAGGACAGCTATCTTGACGAGAAGGCACAGTAAGACAAAATAAAAATCGAAATTATTTTGTTATTTCAGTTTTTATTCTTATTTTTGCACCAAAAAGATATAAAGTTATGACAGCCATACAGTTAAATGCCGAGATTCTTCGCAATATGAGCATCATTGCCGAAGATGAGAACTTGATGAAGCGAGCAGCAAAATATCTGCGTAAACTCGTTTCAGAAAAGGAAGATTCTACGCTCTTCACAAAGGAAGAGTTCTTTGCTCGTATAGACAAAGCAAGGAAACAGCCAGGCAAGCAATTTTCCAGTGTTGAGGAACTTGATCAATACATCCGCAACTTATGAGTCGTTATACTGTAGAAATAAAGAAACAGGCTCTTGATGATCTTAAAGTTCTGGGTAAAAGTGAACCCCAAGCCTATCAAAAGGCTCTTAAACTCATTGCAGAACTTTATGAGCACCCACAGACTGGTACAGGGAAACCGGAACAACTTAAGGGGTGCGGAGGTACATTGTGGAGTCGTCGTATCACTCAGAAGCATCGTTTGATATACGAGATTATTGAAACAGTAGTTCACGTAGATATATTGTCTGCTTACGGGCATTATGACGACAAATAATTCGTCGTGATTAGCCCAACTGCTTGGACGAGAAGGCACAGTAAGAAGGCAAACCAAGCCTTTCTTAAATAACAAATATGCCGCTTAAAGGAACATCCCTTTGAGCGGCATTTTCTGTATTTGTAAGCTATTACAAGGAAAATTCAAAATAAACACACGTATTTCTTGCTTAATCTGATAATTTTTTATATTTTTGCAATCGTATTGCAATTCCCTCGGGATGAAACTATACAAAGACATATTGGTAAATTTATAGCGTTAGCTATTTTCGGATTGTCCAGAAACCTAGGAAATTTCTCAGACATTGTATACCGAATGATAATAGTTACGCCTACGCAATAGCGTGGGTGGAACTTATCTCGGTATACGGGCATTCCTAGGGCCTCTGGATAAAGATAAGCGACATTCGCGCTTTTTCTTTGTCCTGAGGTCCTATATTTTTGCCCGTATTTACTCCGATAAGATAGCCATCGCCAGCCTAATCTATTGCGTTATACTATATGGCACTAATCTTTGACAATAGGGACGAAGAGCATTCCTTTACCCGTGCTCTTAATGAAAGACTTTTTGAGAATCCTGTAAAAAGAGTTGACTTCTGTGTAGGTTATTTCAATATCCGTGGTTGGGATATGATTATGGATCAAGTAGATAATCTTACAGGTGATGATATTGAAGAAGGCTACGAGCGCAAGCGTCGATATTGCCGTCTTCTCATTGGTATGCACCAACCTGACAGGGATTTGCTTGAAAGATATTACGGAATTGACGACGATTTCAGCGTTGACAATGACTACAAAACCAAGTGCAGGGTTCAAATTGCACAAGAATTCAAGAAACAACTTCTTATAGGCCTTCCAACCAAGAAAGACAAGTTTACTATCATGCGACTTGTGCATCAACTCAGGGAAGACAAGGTATGCGTAAAACTATATACGGAAGTGCCTGTTCACGCAAAACTATATATAGCTCACTACGACAGCACACGCTCTGCCGAATATAGTCTTATGGGCAGTTCTAACCTTACCTATTCAGGCCTAACAAGGAAGGGAGAACTGAACATAGAGCTTCAAGATACAAACCAGAACCGAGAACTTGTTGAATGGTTTGAGAAACTTTGGAATCATCGCGCATGTATTGACATAACCAAGGAACTTATCGAAGTTCTTGAAGGCAGTTGGGCAAATCAGGAAGTTACCCCATACGACATCTACTTGAAAACCGCATACCATCTTTCTGAAGAAGCGAGGTCAGGAATAAAGGAATTTACAATTCCTGCTGAATTCAGAGGAAAACTTTTCGACTTTCAGGAAAATGCCGTAAAAATTGCAGCAAAGCACCTTAACAACGACAAGCGCGGAGGTGCTATGATTGGTGATGTCGTAGGTCTGGGTAAGACCATAACTGCATGTGCCATAGCCAAGATGTGGGAATACACCTATGCCTCAAGCACACTCATCATCTGTCCTGCCAATCTTCAGGGAATGTGGAAGAAATATGTGAACGAATATGACCTCAAGGCTGATATAATGTCAATGGCAAAACCTATTGATGTGGATAATTCAAGATATTACCGCCTCATTATTGTGGATGAGAGCCACAATCTCAGAAATCCTCAAGGCTCACGCTATCAAAACATTCACGAACTTATAAGCAAACAGGATTGCAAGGTGCTTTTGCTCACGGCTACACCTTACAACAAGGACTATCGCGATTTAAGTTCTCAGCTCAGATTATTCATTGATGCTGACCAAGACCTTGGCATCCGACCAGAGCAATACATAGAATATTGCGGTGACGACCATAAATTTCAGCGTAAGCATCCAGATATCGGCATTCGTTCTATTGCTGCCTTCGAACAAAGTCCGTATAGCGATGACTGGAGCGAGTTGATGAAGCTCTTCCTTGTACGCCGTACAAGAACCTTTGTGAAGAAATACTTCGCCAAGCAAGACCCAAAGAATGGAAGGTACTATCTTACATATCCTGGCACAGACAAACGTTCATATTTCCCTACAAGAGAGCCCCACTCCGTTAAATTCGATACGGTTGAAGGCGACCAGTATTCACGACTATACTCTACGGATATGCTTGATCTCATGTTCGAGCTCAAGCTACCTCGCTATGGCTTGGAAAAGTTCATTGATACAAAGAAACTCAGCGAGGCAACAAAACGCGAAAAAGATATTGCTGAGAACCTTTCCCGCGCAGGAACAAGAATGATGGGCTTCTGCAAGAGTACGTTCTTCAAACGTATCGATTCAAGCGGATATGCCTTTCTGCTTACTCTTTACAGGCACGTATTGCGCAATTACGTGTATATCTATGCCATTGAGAATGGGCTTCCTCTTCCTGTTAGCGACGAGAATGCCCTACCCGATGATTTGGCAGAGGATGCCGACAGCAACGAGATCATTATCAATGACGGTGAAACTATAAGCCGTACCATATTTGATGTGCCTACAGATCTGAAAGACTATGAGAAAAAGGCACAGCAATATTATGACTACATCACCATGAAGAACAATGTTACTTGGATAAGCTCAAAGTTGTTCAAGCGTACATTGAAGCAAGACCTCAAGGCTGATAGCTCGAAGATTATCAAGATGATAGAACTCTGTGGCAAATGGAATCCTAAGGAAGACCAGAAACTTAACAGACTTGAATTCCTCCTTAAAAAAGAGCATAAGGACGACAAAGTAATTGTCTTTACTCAATATAGTGATACTGCCGATTACATCTATAACCAATTGAAGGAACGCGGCATAAAGTCCATAGAATGCGTAACAGGTAATAGCAATAATCAGGTTGAACTTGTTGAGCGTTTCTCGCCTATCAGCAACAAAGCCAATATCAACGAGGAAAAGGAGCTTCGCATATTGATTGCAACCGATGTGCTTTCTGAAGGTCAGAACCTTCAGGATGCCCATGTAATCGTAAATTTTGACCTTCCGTGGGCAATTATCCGACTCATTCAGAGAGCCGGACGTGTTGACCGTATAGGGCAGGATGCTGAAAATATTGACTGCTATTCATTCTTCCCTGCTGATGGTGTTGAGAATATAATCAGGCTCCGCACTCGTCTTAATGAACGTATCAATCAGAATGCCAACGTAATGGGCAACGATGAAGTGTTCTTTGAAGGTAACGAGCAGAACCTGCGCGATATGTACAACGAGAAGAGCGGAGTTCTTGACGATGAAGAAGATACAGATGTTGACCTTACATCATACGCATATCAAATATGGACAGAGGCAACCAAGGCAAACCCAGAACTGAAGTCAAGGATATTGAAACTTGGCAATATGGTGGATGCAACGAAAGAAACCTCTGATGCTATGGAAGAAGGTGTGATTACCTATGCAAGAACAAAGAACGGATATGACGTGCTTTCATGGGTGGATAAGGAAGGAAAGGTTGTCAGCAATTCCCAGAAGAGGATTCTGAGAGCCATGTCATGTGCAGCAAATACACCTTCTATTCCTCATCACGAAAATCATTACGAACTTATCAAGGCTGCTATCAAGAATGTGCAGGAGACATCAACAAGCCAAGTGGCTGGAACTCTTGGCAACAGATTCTCCACACGTTTCAAGATATACGATTTGCTCGACAACTATTACAACACAAAAGAGGCAGACCTGTTCTTTACGGAAGACAAACGCCAACAACTCAAAATTGCGATAGACACGATTTTCAACGGTCAGTTGCTCGAACAAACAAAGTTCATGCTTGGAAGAATGATGCGTAGTCGCGTAAGCAATGATGAAATCGTGGATTACGTTCTTGAGCTTCTTCGCACGGGCAATCTGTGCAATGTGGATGAAGACCAACTGCAAAGCAACACTCCAAGCATAATCTGCTCTATGGGTATGCGTAAACAGGATTAATCTAATATATTAAATGAAGGACTATGAACAGACAAATCTTCAACCAATGTATAGCAGAGAATAATTTCAGGGATCTTTTCCTTGAACTAAACTGGAACAGGCCTAAGACTAAAGACCTGTACGAAGACATTGACGATAAAGAATACCATTTCCGCTATATAGCTGAGATGCGAGGCTTTATGGTATTGACCTGCGAAATGGAAGCAATACCTGCAACTGCCATGTGCAAGCGCATAGACAATAAATTACGCCCACACTCTCAGGAATATATCCTTATAATTACCGAAACAGGCACAAAGCACCATAAGTGGATAATACCTGTAAGAAACACGGAAAAGAGGGATATAGTCACCATTGAATACAATGATGTGGCAAAAGCTGATTTCCTATACAACAAACTCGGACTTCTCAATATCGCTGATAACGAAACAGTCACAATACAGGATATTAAGGAAAAGATACAAGCATCGTTTGCCGTAAACTCAGAAAAGATAACCAAGGACTTCTTCCGTGAGTTTAAGCAGGAGCATGACCGCTTCTTCAATTTCATAACAGGAATCGACGATGAGATAAAGGAGGACGGAAAGGGCAAGAAAAAGAACCGCAAGAAGGATTGGTATGCAAGCGTTATGCTCAACCGACTCATGTTCTGCTACTTTGTTCAGAAAAAAGGTTTTCTTGATGGTGATGTAAACTATCTGCATAACAAGCTGAAAGCCTTTATAAGCGCGAAAGAAGACGGTTCTTTCTATACCACATTCTATCGTGGTTTTCTATGTGCCCTATTCCATGACGGACTTAATTCGCCTCGCCATCAGGAGGATTTCCATAAGAAATATGGTTGCATACCATATCTCAATGGTGGTATGTTCGACGAGCATGAAATAGAACGGGAATATAAGGACATAGATATTGAGGATGAAGCCTTTGAGAATCTGTTCAGCTTCTTCGACAAGTGGGAATGGCATCTTGACACACGCCTTACGGCAAGTGGCAAGGATATCAACCCTGATGTTCTCGGCTATATCTTTGAGCAGTACATCAATGATCGTGCTGCTATGGGTGCATATTACACAAAGGAGGATATCACCGAATATATAGGCAAGAACTGCATTCTTCCTTTCCTTATGGATAAGACCGCAGAGAAGTCGCCACAGGCATTCAAGGCTAATGGATATATCTGGACTTTGCTCAAAGAAAGCGGAGATAAATATATATATGATGCTGTGAAGAAAGGTTATTCTGCAGATTGGCAAGAGCATATTCCTGACTATATACAACAGGGAATACCCCTATTGCCTGAGCAGAAGAACCTGCTTGAACGCCGTTCACGTTGGAATGAAAAGACTGACGATGAATTTGCTCTTCCTACGGAGATATGGCGCGAGACAATAGAGCGACTTCAAAGATGCGATTCTCTCTTAGCGAAAATCAGCAATGGAGAGATTACGGAAATCAACGATTTCATAACTTATAACCTCGACATTCGTCTTTTCGTGGAGGATGTAATCCGCAATACCCAAGACCACCTCCTTGTGCTTCATTTCTATGAGGCATTGCAGAATGTCACTATTCTCGACCCTACCTGTGGCTCTGGTGCTTTCCTATTTGCTGCTATGAATATCCTTGAACCTCTCTATGAGGCTTGTATTGACAGGATGGAAGATTTCAACAAACAGAACGGCAATCTTTTCAAGGCACAACTTGAAGAGATTGACGCAAAGTATAGCAGTAACCGTCAATATTTCATCTTCAAGAGCATCATCCTTCGCAATCTCTATGGAGTTGACATTATGGTAGAGGCTACTGAGATAGCTAAATTGCGCCTGTTCCTGAAAATGGTTGCTGTTGTTGAGGTTGACAGACACAAGGACAATATGGGACTTGATCCATTGCCTGATATTGACTTCAACATCAAGTGTGGCAATACGCTTGTTGGATATGCCACAGAACATGAAATTGAAGAAAATATTCAAAATGGTGATATTTTTGCTGCACAGGAATTTAAGGACAGAATAAATTTGCTTATGCTGCAAATTTCAAAAGCCTATGAACTATTCCGCTCTGAACAATTAAAAGCATTTGATGATAATGCAAGTATAAAAGCGACAAAGGCCGAACTAAATAAAAGGCTATTGGAACTTAATAAGTTACTCAATCATCACATGCATAAAAACATAACGCTTAAAAGCGATTATGAAGAATGGTTAAAGAGCCATCAACCTTTCCATTGGTTAGCTGAATTCTATCAGATAATCAAGGGTAATGGTGGCTTTGACGTGATTATTGGCAATCCTCCGTATGTTACCTTTACTAATGAATCTCTTCCATACAAAGTTGATTCGTATACAACATATACAACAAAAAATTTATTCTCTTTAATCGGTGAAAGATGTACTGTAATATCAAACTTCTCTTCATTCATTGGATATATTATTCCTTTGAGCGGTCTTTCAATTGACGGGTTTGAAAAGTTTCAGAAAATTATATACAAGAATAGAATGTCATGGAATAGTTTCTATTCTGGTGACAGGAACCCTTCAGAACTATTTACTGGAGTAAAAATCAGGGCTGCTATCTATATATCAAGAGAGTCAAACACAAACGTGAAATATGTGTCTAAATACATAAAGTATTATAGTAATGAAAGGAATGTACTATTTTCAAAAATTAGATATGTAGCTTGTTTTGACTGCACCTCAGCTCCTAAACTTTATGGAGAAACAGGTAAATCCATAATAGAAAAAATGAATGCATCCAGAAAAAGTTTGGAATCTGAACTATATGGAGAAGATTGTTTTTACTATCATGCTGCCCCAATCCATTGGGGAAAGGCCTTAAACAATCTCAAAACACTTCATGATCAACATCTTAATATTGCCGACTCATACAAAAAAAGAAATGTAACAACATTATACAAGGATTTCGCATTCGATTTAGTTCACTCCACGTTATTTTTCTATTACTGGATAGTTTATTCTGATTGTTATAATTTGACAAAGAAATACTTTAGCCAAATCCATATACCTTCAATTACAGATAGTTCGTCTTGGACGCAATTATCTAATAGCCTTAATGAAAGTATGATTAATAATATGCAAATAGCAGAATATTCTTACAAAAATAAGGGAATTGTACGATTTGCTCAATTTTTCCCGAAATTATCAAAACATATAATTGATGAAATAGACAAGGAACTCGCTAAGCACTACGGCTTCACAGAAGAAGAGCTTGATTTCATCATAAACTATGATATTAAGTATCGTATGGGAGATGAACTGAACGAAGAATAATGGAATTGTTAGGCAACATATCCCTATTGAACCGACCGAAGCATGGTTTCCTCTGCTCAAGATGCACTAAGAGCAGCGTGATTCTGCCATGCCTCGATTGGGCAGTGGATTATAGCAAGGGGACAATTCCTATAATGAGCACATTTCATAGCGAGATAGAGAATGCAGTATTGGATATTCTGCTAAAAGGTTCATGCCCAATAATCCTTGTGCTCGGAAGAAAGCAATATAAACAGATTCCGGCAAAGCTACAAACGGCTTTCGACAATAACCGCCTCTTGATTGTGTCTGTCAGTAACCGAAACAGAATAAACAGGGAATCAGCCCTATCGGCAAACAGATATGTTTGCGAACAATCTCACGACATAACCTTCGGCTTCATATCTCCAAACAATTCCTTGTCCTCTCTTTATGAGGGGATAAAAACGATAAAGAAAACAAAAGTTCTTATTGAATTTTAGCTTCAGAAAAATTACGCTTGACGACTGCCTTATATTTTATGAATATCAATATTTATTGCCAATCCGTCAATTTCAGATTATTGATTCTTGCAAAATGTTTTGTGTTATGACTTACTAACGTAAGATTATTATACATTGTAACAGAAGCAACAAATAAGTCCATGTGATCAATAGGCATACCTTTCTGACGCAATAGGTTTCTACATTTTTTCTCTTGTAACAAGCGACTATGCGTTTTTTCTGCGAGAGTTGAAAGAGGGGGGTGCACTTTTACCTGTTTTTGCTATATAACGCTTTGATAATCAAAAGATAACGAAGCGTGCACCTCCCCCTAAAACAGAATGATGGGGTGCACTTGTTTTAAGGGGGAGGTGCACTAAACGTAAATCACTGATAATCAATGTACATAAGTCGTTTTTTCATTAAAAGTGCACCCCCCTCTTTCAACTCTCTTGATTTTTTCACTTGCACCTCTTAGCGTTCACTTTCTCTCCTATGATTATTAAGCCTTTGATGCTCCTCCACTACACCCTCACTCTATCGCCTATTTGTGAATGGGATTTGGAACGGACTTACAACGGATTTACAACGGACCT
>Ga0326513_10002881_pt1 | contig 12568 bp, 8 predicted proteins | sample 2_2465_0518_D_FD_203654 | JGI IMG/M metagenome (GOLD analysis project Ga0326513, IMG submission 203654) | Bovine rumen microbial communities from UC Davis, California, United States - 2_2465_0518 | ecosystem: Host-associated > Mammals > Digestive system > Stomach > Rumen | place: USA: California...
CGTTCCGTTCGGCTTTGTGGTGTCCCACTCGATTCTTCCGGTATAGCCGACAACCTTCGCGACCAGTTCCGTAAGCTCCCTGATGCTCAGTTCTTTGCCGGTCCCTGCATTTACGGTCTCATTGCCGCTGTAATGGTTCAGCAGGAAGACACAGAGATTGGCCAGATCATCCACATAAAGAAACTCCCGGAGCGGTGTGCCGTCCCCCCAGCAGGTAACGGATTCCGCGCCTGCTTCCTTTGCTTCATGGAACCGGCGGATCAGAGCCGGCAGCACATGGCTGTGCAGCGGATGATAATTGTCATTCGGTCCGTAGAGATTGGTCGGCATGACGGAAATGAAGTCTGTTCCGTACTGCCGGTTCAGGAATTCACAGTATTTCAAGCCGCTGATCTTCGCCAACGCATAGGCCTCATTGGTCTTTTCCAGTTCTCCGGTCAGCAGACAGCTTTCCTTCATCGGCTGGGGAGCAAGCCGCGGATAGATGCAGCTTGATCCAAGAAAAAGCAGCTTCCTGCAGCCGTTTTTCCAGGCCGCGTGGATCACATTCATCTCCAGCATCATGTTGTCGTACATAAAATCCGCCAGTGCATTCTGATTTGCCACAATGCCCCCGACTTTGGCCGCGGCAAGTACGACATACTCCGGTTTCTCCTGGGCAAAGAATTCTTCCACCTGATCCTGGCGCATCAGGTCCAGCTCTTTGTGCGTCCTAGTCACGAGATTGGTATAGCCCTGCCGCTCCAGTTCTCTCTTAATGGCACTGCCGACCATTCCGCGGTGCCCTGCGACATAGATTTTTGCGTCCTTGTCCATCATGATTAGATACCGTTCTTTCTCCGTTATGCCATGGCGCCTGCCGCCATCCGATGCTTTTCCCTCTCCGCTGCTGCCTTCTTCATATCGTGCTCGGTCATCAGGCGCACCAGCTCTTCAAAACTTGTCTTCGTCGGGTTCCAGCCCAGTTCGTTTCTGGCCTTTGAAGGATCGCCCAGAAGATTCACAACATCCGTCGGGCGATAAAAGGCGGGGGACACCTCCACGAGGACTTTACCGCTTGCCTTGTCGATGCCTTTTTCCTCCAGCCCCGCGCCCTGCCATTCCAGCTCAATCCCCGCATAATGGAACGCCAGCGTAGCAAAATCCCGTACGGAATGCTGCTGCCCCGTTGCGATCACATAATCCTCCGCCTTCTCATTCTGGAGGATGAGCCACATGCACTCCACATAGTCTTTGGCATAGCCCCAGTCGCGAAGCGAGGAAAGATTCCCCAGATAGAGCTTGTCCTGAATTCCCTGGGCAATACGTGCCGCCGCCAGTGTGATTTTTCGTGTAACAAAGGTCTCTCCCCGGCGCTCCGATTCATGGTTGAACAGGATTCCGGAGCAGCAGAACATATGATACGCTTCCCTGTACTCCTTTATAATCCAGTATCCGTACAGTTTGGCCACCGCATAAGGCGAATAGGGGTGAAACGGTGTCTTTTCATTCTGAGGCACCTTTTCCACTTTTCCGTACAGTTCGCTGGTCGAGGCCTGATAAATCCGGCAGGTATCTCCGAGACCGCAGACTCGAACCGCCTCCAGCACCCGCAGTACGCCGGTCGCATCCACATCCGCGGTAAACTCCGGAACGTCAAAGCTGACCTGTACATGGCTCTGCGCCGCCAGGTTATAAATCTCGTCCGGCCGCACAGCCGCAATGATCTTGACGAGACTCATCGAATCCGTCAGATCGCCGTAATGCAGATGGAAGTGCTCCCTTCCCTCCAGGTGTGCGATTCTCTCTCGGAAGTCTACCGAAGAGCGGCGTATAATCCCATGGACCTCATAACCCTTCTCCAGCAGAAATTCCGACAGATATGATCCATCCTGTCCGGTTACACCGGTAATCAATGCTCTCTTCATCATCAGACTTCAATTGATCCTCCAATTGATCAAAAAGTATTATCACATTGCTCCATCCCTGTTGAAAACAGTGATAATTGTTTTCAGCAGAATACGCAGGTCCAGTCCGAGATCCCAGTGTTCGATGTATTCCGTATCAAGCCGCACAACTTCTTCAAAGTCCGTAATTTTACTTCGCCCGCTGACCTGCCACAAACCGGTAATTCCCGGTTTGAAAGAGAGCCTCGCCCGGTGGTGGTATGCATACTTCTCCCACTCGTCTATTGTCGGCGGTCTTGTTCCCACCAGACTCATATTCCCGATCAGGACATTCCAGAACTGCGGAAACTCATCCAGGGAATGCTCCCTCAGCCATTCTCCGATTCCCGTTTTTTTTGTACCGTCCGGCAGAATCTCATTTCCGATAATGCGTGGATCGAAGTCCAGTTTGAACATCATGCCGTCTTCCACCCGGTTCTGATCCAGAAATTCCTTCTTCCGCTCTTCGGCGTCCAGATACATCGTACGGATTTTATAGATTTTAAAATGTTTTCCGTTCTGTCCGACCCGCTCCTGTTTAAACAGCACGGGTCCGGGAGACTTCTTTCGGATCACAGGTCCGAAGACAAGCACAATCAGCAGGGCAAACACACTGCCCACAAGGCCTCCAAGGAGATCCATCAGGCGTTTCAGAAACAGCTGCAGCGGGGATGCAAAATTTGCGGTCATGGTAACCACATGAAAGCCGTTCACGTTTTCAACGAAACTGCGGCCTTTGTGTCCGCCAAGCGGTACCCGGATATGGATCGGAACCGCCATCTGGCGGCATGCATCTACCAGGGCAGCCACCGTTCCCTGCTCCAGCTTATGGTTCGGCCCACCCTCTGTCTCTGACTCCATCTCCTGCATTGCATCCAGGCCCGCCATATCCGTATAGAGGAAGACCTCGTCTACCCATTCCCGACAGATATACTGAGCGGCATCGGATAGCCCCGCAACAACCGTAAGGCCGCAAACGGTCTCCCCGGTCGCATTCCGGTCCGTAAGCACCACGCCGCTGAATCCCGCTTCGTCTTCCGAACTGCTGCGGGACAGAACCGTCTCCACATCCCGCTCAGCGCAGACAAGAATCATGCTGCGCTTTTCTCTCTGTCCGCTGTAAAGCCGAACCACACGTTTCCAGAGAAGCCGTGTGGAATAAGACAAAACCAGATGAAACAGCGTCGTCAGGGAAAGAATCGCACGGCTGTAGGTTCCGGACCACTTCATCACGAAGAGCAGAAGGATTTCCGCACCAAAGACCAGCAACACCTGCTTGATTGTCTGACTGAACTCGACGAAATAGCCCCGATGCATAACATGGTGCATGGTGTTCAGCAGCACCGCGACAAACACGTCAATCAGAATCAGCAGAATCAAAATATTGCGATAAAGATCATCTGCAAACAGATCGAACAGTCTGTGGTACATACAGTAGTAATACGCATAATACGCCAGGAAAAGGGACAGCACAAGACAGGCTACATCCAAAAGGATGAAGTCCAGATGCTTGGTCCAGTTTTCACTGCTGCGTTTATACATAAACTGTTTTTGCTCCTACCGTACTGATATGCTGCTCTCGTCGCGTAAGCCGTTTTCTGCTGTCACCAGGTTCTCCGCCTGTTTATTCAAAGCATCGGTGAATCAGTTCAATGACACCGCTCTGCTGTTCCGGCGTCATCTTGTTGTCGCTTGGCAAGCAGAGTCCCCGGTTAAAAATATCGTCTCCCACATCCTGGAAGCCGGTTTCCCGTATATATGCGTTGCTTCTTGCCCGGCCATTCCCGTTCCGGGTCACGAACGCATTCATTCTGTAAATCGGCTGCAGATGCATCGGTTTCCAGATCGGTCTGCCCTCTGCGTTATTTTTCGCTAGGGTCTCGAGGATCTCCGTCGGGCAGCTCTTGCCCCGCTCACTGACATAAAGTGCATCTCTGTCCCCCCGTACCTGTCGGCACATGGCTTCCGGCCGAATCAGCATGCAGCTGAGCCAGAAGTTTGGCTCCGCCTCTTCGGCGGCATAGGGGTTCATTTCCACCGGAAGATCTGCCAGTCCGTCCCGATATCGCTCATATACCGCCTTCTTCTGTGCGATATGTTCCTCCAGATAGGGGAACTGCCCCCGGATGATTCCAGCGATAATGTTGCTCATGCGGTAGTTATAGCCCATTTCTTCATGCTGATACCATGCGGCGTCCTCCCGGCTCTGGGTTGACCACTTTCGGACTTTATTTGCATCCTCCTGGCTGTCGCAGAGCAGAACTCCACCTGCGCTGCCGGTGATGATTTTATTGCCGTTAAAGGACAGGACTCCGACATCTCCGAAGTTGCCGGTCTGAATTCCCCTGTAGGTTGCCCCAAAGGACTCCGCTGCATCTTCGACAATCAGCGCACCATGTGCATCCGCGATTTCCCTCAGTTCTTTTATTTTTCCGGGAGTTCCGTAGAGATGCGCAATGACAATCAGTCTGACCTCCGGATAAAGCTCGAAGGCCCGCTCCAGGGCTGCGGGATCCATATTCCAGGTATCATACTCCGTATCGATGAAGACGGCTTCTCCACCCTCATAAGCCACCGGATTCACCGTGGCATCAAAGGTCATGTCACTGCAGAAGACCTTTTTTCCTTCCAGAACACCATGTCCAATCTTCGGCTGACCGTAAAGCTTCTCCCCCGCCAGTTTTACGGCAAGGTGCAGGGCCGCAGTTCCGTTCGAGAGCCCCACCGCATATGGACGCCCGATTTTTTCAGCCGCCAGGCGTTCCACCTCGTTAATGTTCTCGCCGACCGTGCTGACCCAGTTCGTACGGATGGCCTCATCGACCCATTTTTGCTCTTCTCCATGCATCGTCGGCGTGGAGAGCCAAACTTTTTTCTGAAACGGCATAATTGCCACTGTTCCGGTTCCTCCTTAACGTTGTTCGCGGCTTTTACCGGTCATGCTGTACCGGTTTCTGTCTCACCGGGCACGGTAACGATCGTAAAATCTTCTGTAATGACGGATTTCGGATCAAACAGCTCGCCTGTGTCCTCGCGGATCCAGACGCTGCCCTCTTCCACACCCAGTTCTTCCGGCATTGGGATATCCTCACATATCGTGCCCGGCTGCGTGCAGTAATAGCGATAATCCCAGATGCTCTTCGCCGTCACAGTTCTGTATTCCACCCCGTCAATCCAGGCGGAGTCCAGGAAGTCGATCCTCTCCTCCATAAAATCATGAAAATGTTGGATTGCTTCTGCAGGGTCTGCAAGACTCCACCGGATCGCATTCATCTTCAGCGCTTCCTGGAGGAATGCTGCTTCTTCCGGCAGTTGGACTTCCATCAAATGGCGCACTTTGGCGGACAGTTCATTTCGGTACAGCTCCAGGACGCGGTCTCGAAATGTTTCCTTCTTCATCAGGGTACCGTACCACGGCGTATGTTCCCCTTCATTTTTCCACATTCTCTGCATCAGGAAGCATCGGGGATTCTGCTTAGCCATGAACCAGCCATCAGCGCAGTTGTCGTAGTCCCAGCACGGTCCCGCTATGATTCTGTTGTCCTTCCCGTCTCTCTGATCCCGGAAGAAATACTGGCTATGGCAGCCGCCGTCATAGTTTTCAAAGATTTCGTCAATCAGATATCTTCGCGTCCAGGATTCCAGATCAATGAATTGCAAGGCTTCTTCCCCTTTGGATTCGTCCAGAAGCGTATCCTGAAACGCAAAGATATCATTCATCAGCAGGTCACGCTCCTGCTCCGTACAGGACTCCGGTGATTTGATTCCAACCGCGGTTCCCCAATCCAGCACGAATGGCAGCAGCATCCGTTCCGAACGTCCAAGCGCATCCACTTCAAAAAGGATAACTTCCGGATCGGCCTCTACCCTGTTTTCTGCAATCTCGGCCTTTTCCGTCAGCAGATACAGCCCGACGTATGTTCCGTTCAGATAAACATCGACGTGTTCACAGTTCGGTGCAAACCCGCTGTAGGAGCCGATCTCACGTGCAAAGTCATAGATCAGCTTGTTTCGGAGGTGGGACTCATCAATCACATTGGCAAGCAGTGCCCATTTTTTCCCGGCCCCCATACCCAGCAGGTCTGCTGAACCGTTCAACTTCAGATTGTACGATTTTTTCTCAAAAAACCATGTTCCGCTTCCACGGCCGCTGATTTCGTCCAGCTCTCCCCGGTAATCGGTCTTCCCCTCTGCATCCATCAGGCAAAGCTGTGCATACTCCCATACATTCCGCTGCGTATGAATCGTTTCTTCCGTCCCGCTCACCGTATGGATAAACATCGTCGGAAGGTTTCCGGACCGGACAAAGCGGACCACCATCGGGCTCTGATTCTGAACGGTCATCTCATATTCCGTGTCCGGTTCAAAACACCCGCAGTCCATTCCGTCCGAAAGCTCCATATCCCCGATCATCGCACGGATCCCTTTCCTCAGGATCACCCGAAGGTCTTTGAGTTCTGCATACGACGGCAGGAAAACAAAAGCCTGCCCGTCATCGTTCGACCACCAGGAAATGATTTCTTCTTTATCTCCCGCGGGAACACGAAATGCGATACCGGTTTGCCCGTACGACGCTGTCGGTTCCATCCGTGTCTCTGCAAAAATGCATATGGCGGCTGTCAGAGTCAGCAGCAGGGTCATGATTGCACATGGAATATATTTCTTCAAATCAATTCCCTCATCTGCGAGTAGTTTCGGTTCCTGCCCTTCTCGGTTTTCCCCTTACTGCATCAGCAGTTTTTTGAGTCCGGGAATCCGATTCATCACCAGCGTCAGCAGATAACTTGCTGCCAGCACAACCAGGCAGGTCGCAAGTCTCTCTCCAAACGAGAACACCTCAAAGTGTTTGTCGATGATCCAGATGAAAATCTTATGAATTACAAAAATCCCGAACGTGTTTCTCCCGATTCCCAGCAGGAGTTTCGAAAGCGGTCTCCCGCTGGCCTGATAGGGCAGTGCAAGAGCAAACATGCTGACAATAAACGCAGCGGTAAACACAGATTCGTAGTTAAACGAAGGATCATACATGCTGCCCTGCCTCGCGCTCATATAATAGGCAAAAGCATAGGAAACCGCCCAGGCCGCAAGACCTGTCAGGATCATCACATTTCTTTTTTTCAGGAAGCCGTCGAGGTCATGACTGATCATTCCCCCCAGGCAGAAGTAGAACAGGAACCATCCTCCGATCTCCGTCCGGAAACGCCTGCACAGTCCAATGAACTGGTCCAGCACTTCAGTATCCATATCGAAATGAATTGCATTCCGGATCATTTCCAGGCAGCTCACCCCGAGCACCAGAATGCTCAGTGCCACGAAGAAGAACCGGAAGCTTTGAAAGTCTTCCTGATAGGACTTCCAAAGCAGCGGATAAATCAGATAGACGCTGATCAGTCCTTCCATAAACCAGAGGACCCCGGCGTAGTTTCCGGTCCCGTCCCCGGTTTCAAACACATAGATACAGAACTGTTTCAGAGTCAGTCCCTCGCCCGCGATAACTCTTGCCAGAACAACCAAAATGGAAGCCCAGATAAAAAACAGCAGAATCATGGTCAGGGTCTTCCGAATGTGTGCTTTCAGATCAAAGCTTCGCTTTTTCAGCATCAGGAAGCCATTGATTGCCACAAAATAGGGAACCGGCTGCATAATGATGCGCAGCGCAAACTGGACTTTGCGGAAAACGCTTCCTTCCACTCCGTTCATATAAAAATGCAGCAGCGGCACATGGAGGGCAATCACCATCAGGATTGCGATGCATTTCAGCAAATCGATGCCGTCGTAGCGTTTTTTTGTCACGGTCTTTTCCTCGAATTCTCTTATTTTTTCACCGTTTTTCCTGCCAACATTGCCCAGGGCAGATAAGGCAGAAGCGGATACTGATACCTGCAGTAATATCCGTTACAGGGAGATGCAAAGCAGATCAGCATCACGACGAACAGCGGCGCTGACAGCATCAGATGCTCCCTCTTCCCGGAATAAATCAGCCAGAAAGCCCAGATCAACAGGAACCATGTTGTCATGCCCGGCATGTTGAACAGTCGGAATGGGTAGGTTTCAAAGATCTCCTCTCTGACCGTTTCAAGTCCGCGTCGACAGCTGTCAAGCGCCTCCGGATAGCGGAAGTCCGACCCAATCTTCGCATTCACACGGTCAAAGCAGGTCTCGCTCCAGTCATAGGAACACTGCATGAAAATGCAGCCCGGATAAACATATTCAAAATAGTTGTTGATAAATGCATTGACATAGGTCGCAGGGTATTTTAGCCCCATCCTGGCCCAGAGATGCAGATACCGGCTCAAGGTCTCATGATCAACCTGTTCCGGGAACCGAAACTTGATATAATCCACCAAAGACGGATCATAAGTTTCGCCCATCTCTTCGATGGAGTCAAAATAGAACAAATCCAGGATCTCGCTCTTTTCCTCTTCCGTCAGGCTGTCACCAAGGTACTTCGTACAGCGGGCCGTCTGCTGCAGCGGGATACTCAGCATTTCCTTGATACTGCCTTTTTCAATCCCTGCCGCAGGATAGATCACCTGATTAAATAAGAAGTGCAGTCCCAGAACGGCAATCAGGAAAACGGGCATTCCTTTTCGAAGCTTCCGGCTGAAGAGCAGGTAAACCGCAAAAGAGAGGAGCAGGACATAAAAGCCGTCTTTTCGAAAGCAGAGGATTCCCACTGCAGAAAATGCGAGCTGAATCGTGTTCTTCCTCGTCCAGCCCTCCCGCTGCAGGCAGAAAACGGACGCTCCGAAGAGAAGCAGGCAGGCGGCATACCAGACATCTTTGGTAATGACGAACATACAGTTGGAGATTCGCGGACCGAGCACATACCAGACTTCCAGCGCCAGGGCCCATTTCCACGAACATCCCGCTTTTTGGATCAGAACCTGAATGCTGTATGCCGTTACGGCCAGAAAGAACAGTGTCTGTATCAGCGCGAATAGAAACGCCCCGGCATTCCAAGAGGACAGAAGATCTTTTCCCGCCCTGAGCACGCCGCAGAGGAACAGAGTATACGGCACCGGGTGATGGGTTGTAAGGGGTGAAGCCCCGAATCCCTGTGGAATGATCGTCTGGCAGTCCCCCATAAACAGGGCCGGATAAGATACAATCATATACGGAAGATATCCGATCAGAAGGGTGCAGAATGCCGTTGGAAAGGGTCGTCTGGTCAACAGCCCCGCATAGCCGTGTTTCTCTCCTTCGATCGTTTCAGCAGCTCTGCCCTGTCGCTCCTTCAGCCAGCGAAACAGCCCGCTCAGTGCTGTATGGAAGATCAGGGTGTAGCCGCAAAAGGCTCCCGCTGCTTTCAGCAGACTCCCCTTCGAAGCATAGAACCTCTCCGGAGTGGAGTCCATCGCAAAGGAGAACCCTATTACCGAAAATGCCGCGAATAATACAGCCAGGATCATGCAGCAGGAAGTCCTGCGCCTGTCTTTTTCCGTGGAGGCTTTTCCAAAGCCCCAGGCACACACCGCCGCCGCAAGCGCAGCGCTTCCGATGGCTCCGGCAATGCCGCTTCCTTTAAATGCGGAAACCGCCAGGGAGCCTGCAGTGCCCAGCAATCCGCCCAAAACCGCGTTGAGGGATGGAGGGTATATTCGCAGTTTCTTTTGCTTGTTCATTTCATCAATCCCTCCACGGCCGTCTCATGCTTTCAGTTTTCCACGGGCAGGATACGCCACAGCTGTTTTTCGTCCCCTTCTTTTAAAGGCCGGAGCACCGGTTTCCCGTTCTCCAGAGTAAGCGCACCTTTTTCCGTGATGAGTACACTTCCGCCGCTTTGCTCCACGATATCAAATCTGCACTCGTTCTCCGCTTCCGGTTCTGCCGTGATCAGGCTTCCGTCCGCGGACCGGCCCATTGCCAGATTGTTTTCCGTACAGAGCAGGACAATTTTCCCGTCATCCCGGGTATACACCACCCAAGTCTGCGGCACATCTCCCGTCAAAATCTGTTCATCGCTTCTGGAGAGGGCAATTTCGGATTCCCCTGCCTTTTCAATCACAACATACCGCGGATCCAGATCGTAGAAATAAATCGTGGCGCCGGTGCACGGATAATGTTCACCCAGGAAATGCAGTGTATAGGGAATATTCTCATAGGCAAAGCTCTTGCGGCTGTAGCTCCCCGCCCCCTCAACACGATAGATCTCCTCAAAAGACTCCGGGATCGCGCGGTAGATTTCCGCTTCATCCGGATACTGATCGCTCGCCTCAAGGAAGCGCCCGCTGTATGCTCCGCTGGTGACGAAGTATTGCTTCGTCGCGTACGGTTCATTCACATAAGCCTTGCCGTCTGTCATGTGGAACGCATAGTAACGGTATCCCGCCGCGCCGTTGGGCGACAGCGGTGTATACCCTTCAAACAGGGAATTTGCCGTGTTCACTCCGTTCTCCATGCAGTAGCGCAGGGAGACGCTGCGTGTGTCTTCTGCCAGCTTGTTTTTGGTCAGCCCTGCTGATGAGAGAAGCAGATTGAGCCCCAGAATACCGGTGATGGTCAGCCAGGCAGCGGAAGCAAGCTTCTTCATGCCGCCAGCCTGACCCGCCATCCGGATTCGGCTCAGGAGGGCCGCCATCCCGATCCCTGTCAGCAGGTCATAAAACACATAGACCGGGATCCCCCACTGGATCCAGTGCAGCGACAGCACGCTGATGCACACCAGATAAACCGGCGCAATCAGCATCACTGCCGTTCGTGCCGAACGGCGGCGCAGTACCCAGAGAAGTCCCGCGCCTGCTCCCAGCAGAGAGATCGGCTCCAGATCCAGAATCATCGTCCTCAGGTAAAAGCGGATATTTCCAAACCAGCCCAGCCCATCCGCTCCGAGATGATTCGGTCTCGCTTCAAACACCAGGGTTTCATAAACCGATCGGAAATCCGTAAACAGATTCGGCGCAATCAGGAAAACCGTCAGCAGCAGCAGACAAATGCTCAGCAGCCCGTACCATACGATCCTGCCGTATGTTTTTTCCCTCATGCAGTGCCATATCACCATTCCCGCAATCATCAGACAAAGGATCCCTGCGGGATATTTGATGCTGATTCCGATTCCCGTCACGATAACCGACAGCCACAGCCACCCGGTCTTTCCGCTCTCCAGATACAGCTGGGCAAACAGCGCGAAGAGCAGGACAAAGAAAGTCAGCACAATATCCGGCGTCGCATAGGCGGAGTGTTCCACCAAAACCGGCGAAAACGCAAAGACAAACGCGGTAATCGTCTGAGTAAGCATCCGGCTCTCTTTCTTCACCATACGTCCGGCCAGAGCCGCTGCCAGGGGGATCATCGCCGTCCCAAAAAGCGCCGTAAAGCCTCTCGCGATCACATAGAAGGCCATATAATGCGTCTCAAACGCCTCATAGGCAGGAACCCCGAACAGGATGCGCGACGCCAGGGCAAAGAGCGCTGCATTGCACTTGATTTCAAACTGGTCCGGCCGATTGTAGACAAAGGCCAGCCAGGAGTGTCGGCGCAGCATGTCGATTGCGTTGTCCACAATGGTAAACTCGTCCGGATGCAGCGCCATCGGGTATCCCCAGAAACACGAGGCCAGCCGAAGCACCATCCCGCCGAGGGTGATCAGAGCCAGGATCCAGAGCGCCGTTTTTTTCCCTCTGTCGCGTTCTGTCATTCTTCCGCCCTTCTCCCGTTCTCTGACTGCTGTGCCAATCTTTGCGCCCGGATCAGTTCCAGTTCAAAATCCTGGCGGTTTTTCCGGTTGATGGTTTCCAGAACCAGCCCGGAAAAGAAGGCCTGAATCGCCGCAATCATCACAAAACCGCTCACGATCAGGGTCGGGAACCGCGGTACCAGCCCTGTACGGAAATACTCCGCAAACACCGGCAGGAACATCACAAATGCGGCGATTGTCAGCAAAAGCGCGATGATTCCGAAGAATACCATGGGTTTATACGTCCGGAACAGCTTCCAGATCGTGTGCAGGACCTTCATTCCGTCGGAATATGTGTTGAGCTTGGAAACACTGTTTTTCGGGCGGTCCCGGTACTCGATCACCACATTTTCAACCGCAAGGTTCTTATCGATCGCGTGAATGCTCATCTCTGTCTCGATCTCAAATCCCCTGGACAGGACCGGAAACGTCTTCACAAACTGAAAACTGAAGGCGCGGTAACCGGTCATAATGTCCTGAATGCTGCTCTGAAACAGGAAGTTGATGCTCTGCCTCACCAGAAGATTTCCGAGGTTGTGAAACGGGCGCTTGTTCTCTTCAAAATAGGTGGAGGAAAGCCTGTCGCCGACCACCATATCACATTGCCGCTCCAGCACCGCTTCAATCATTTTCGGTGCGCTGTCAGCAGGATAGGTGTCATCCCCGTCGACCATCAGATAGCACTCCGCGTCGATCTCGCGGAACATTCTCCGGATGACATTTCCCTTTCCCTGCCGGTATTCATGGCGAACCGTCGCCCCGGCCTTCGCTGCAAGTTCGGCGGTCCCGTCGGTGGAATTGTTGTCATAGACATAGACCCGGCTGTTCTCAGGCAGAACCGCCAGGAAGTCCCGTACAACCTTTTCGATGGTCAGCGCTTCGTTGTAGCAAGGGATCAATACCGCTACTTTATCCATTGTTTCCCCCTGATGCTCTCTGCCGTTTATCCGTTATAAGATGGTACAGC
>Ga0326513_10002882_pt1 | contig 12562 bp, 8 predicted proteins | sample 2_2465_0518_D_FD_203654 | JGI IMG/M metagenome (GOLD analysis project Ga0326513, IMG submission 203654) | Bovine rumen microbial communities from UC Davis, California, United States - 2_2465_0518 | ecosystem: Host-associated > Mammals > Digestive system > Stomach > Rumen | place: USA: California...
CCAATTCATCACCATTATGGTAGCTCACTAATACATAGTCGTCGGGGTAGAGCTCAGCAAGCTTCTCCAGGCCTACGTAGCCACGTGGGCACCATCCACACCAGAAACCAGTGTACTCCTCAAGCAGAGTACGCTTCTTGGGTACTGTGTTCAAGGCGACGACAGGAATCGTTGTTGCAGTAGCGGCATCCTCGTTATCGATACCATTCACCTTGCTCACGTTCAGAGCCAGCTCGTAGTTACCCTTCTCAGCAATGGCAGGAATGTTCAAATTGAATGTAGCTGACTTGCCGAAGAAGCCATCGACAGCTGTGTCGAAATGCTGGCTTCCAGTCTGGCCAGCCACACTATAGGTCACATCCATCGACTGGATACCCTTGGCACCGTGGTTGATGACTGTCAGAGGCAGGGTGATGGCTTCGCCAGTCTTGACAAACTGTGCATTACTTGGTGCAATGGCAACGGCGTTGCCCTTCACATTGCTACCAGCCACCTTAATCTGAATCATGGCACTGGCACCAATATACTGGCCAAAGTCCATCCACTTCAAGAAACCATCGGAAGTATGGAGATAGAGACCACCGTCATTATACTGGGTAGTAACAGCAACAGGAGCAGCATTGGCTGCATTTTCTACACTATTAACTGTCAGCGAGTAACCCACATAGACACCACCCTCAGGAATCGTGTAGGGCTTGTCAAGCTTAACGGTGATGAAACCAGGCTCAGCAGGTTCAACGCTCTTCACCACGAGGTCGGCAGCATTTTTGCCGTTCTCAACGCGGAGCTGTGAAGTCAGGAACACCGAAATGTCAGAGACACCTTCAACCTCTTGCAGCGGGAAGGTAATGCTCTCGATAAGCGTACCTGCCAATGCGGGATCGTTGAACTTAACAGCTACGTCGTAGGTTTCAGGCTTACGGTTGTTGGTTGTTGTAGTAACATCCTCATTACCAGTATAGAAACCATAGTCAATCCTATTGTCGTTATCACCGATGGTAGCATCGGGATAAGCAGGAGTAGCAGCTGCCGGCTGTATCTCTGCACCAAGACCTGTTACCTCAGCCCAAGTAATCTCAGAGGCATGTTCTTCGCCACCACCACGATAGATGGTCTGCACACCATAAGCCTCTGGGCCTACGACATAATAGTAAACATATTTATTTGAGCCCGAATTACCGATATCCCAACCATCAGTATATTCATAAGGAATCTCGTTTATGGTCTCAACCTGCTGATATATATAGTCATAGTAAGAGAGCGACAGTGGCTTTACCTCACCATTGACTTTTACCCACAGTTTGTAGCTGGTCTTCTCTGGTAACGTGTAATTACCATTGACATCGCTGGTTTTCAGGTCGAAGTATATAGTTCCCCAACCATAGCCATAAGAGTAGTAATCAAAGCCATTCTCTGTGAGTTCCACTACAGGGGCAGCAGGCGTGGCAGCTACCTCGGTGAAGGGAGCGATGACGGCTTTGTCAAAAACGTAGAGATAGTTTACTTCTGTCTTGCCACCATTGAGCAGGAACATATTGCTGTTCGAAAGAGTCTTAGTAGCAGCATCGTAGTCGAACGTGATGTCGGCATCAGACAGGGTATACTCAGTATAGTATTCATCCCAAGTCGAATCGTACTTCTGCTCTGCTGTAGCAGACATCAGGTACTGGTGGCTGCCAGCAACCTCATCGCCACCGACATACTGACCGTTCTTGAATGTCACCTTGTTTCCGTCGATGGTACCCTTTATCCAGTTTTCAGGCAGGTTAGCATCAATGCCTTGTACATAGACGTCATTACCATCAAATCCCACCTTGACCAATGAGCCTGTATAGCCATCGGCAGCCAGCGAATAGGTCTCTGTCGTCAGACCTGCAGGAGCCTCAACCAGTGTGTCGGTAACTTTCTCGAAGGTAACATTCCAGTCACCATAGCCTGCCCAACTCTGGTCGTCATCGTAACTCAAGCCAATAATCTCGTAACCTGTTTTCAAGTTACCATTAGGCGTACTGATAACACCTGTGGTAGCATCATAGTTCAGCGTTATAGTCTGGTCCATCGTTCTCTCATACGCAGTTCTATCAGCATTAAGCGCCATTTTGACAACATCAAGGCAATAGCCTTCGCCAGTATCCCAAACTGTCTGGGGCAGGTTAATCGTAATCTTGTCGCCACTGATAGTACCCACAACCCATGTACGCAAATCTGCCTGCGATACGAGGTTCTTGAAGTACACCTTGTTATCAGCACCGAACACGACAGTACCTACAGCACCGGATACTGCAGTATAATAAGCACCAAACATGGTGGTTGTATAAGCATCACCGCTACGGCTGTATGACACCTTTGTACCTTCAGGCTGCTCATAGATGATGTCAGCAGCAGCACGGTGCAGCGCTACGGGTTGTTTCTTAGTCAGGTTCCTACCCATCTTTTTATCATGGGCCGTCATTGTTGCACGGAAACCTTTCTGTTTTTCAATGCTTTGCTGCATCTGCAGTTCCTTTTTCAAGGGCTGCTTCAAGTCCTTAAGAACTTGTGCATAGCTACCTGCAACCACGAACAGGGCAGCCAACACAATGAGTGTAAATCTTTGCTTCATAAGTCCTAATCGTTTTTAATGTTATTAATGATTATTTATATAAATGTTTTCTGCATGTTGTCGTACCGTCGACATAGATGGTCTTAACAATGTACATACCGTGAGCTGGAGCCTGTACACGGCGACCTGTCAGGTTGTAGTACTCTACGCTGCGAACGTTCTTGTTCTGCGTAGTACTGTTGATACCCGTCGGATCGTAGGTAAACTTCAACGTAATGGTAGGACCTGTCTTGTCCTTTTGCCACTGCTTGGTGATGACGTTCTGCTTGTAGGTCACCAACTGATAAGTGACGACGCAGGTGCCGTTATCCACAGGCAACCACTCGGTCTGCATGCTCTTCAGCTCACCTGCAGCAATGGTACCGTTCGATGTTTCGTAACTGCCCGTTCTGTTATTAGACACACAGTTGGTAGGGAAACATGTCTGGAACGCGCCATTGCTGAGAGACGTGATGGTATAGGCACCACCACCCTGCACATCGGCATTGGTTGTGTTCTTGACATAAAGTCCAGATGGCATCTGGACAGCGTCGAAGTCATCCTTCTCAGCCGTAGTAAGGTTCAGTACGCTGCCGTCGGCAATGATGTTACCGTCCTTATCAGCAAACTGCAGGGGGAAATCGCTTTGTGCCTGAACGGCAAGGGCAGCAACCAACCCCGCAAATAACGTAAAAATCTTCTTCATAAGCAATTCTCTTTATTATAATTCTTCACTTGTCACTTTTCACTTATCACTTTCGTCTTCACCGCCTGCTCCACACCATTGTCGTTATAGACGAAGGCCACGATGCTGAGGTTTGCCGTGTTCCAGCTGGCATCAACAGCCTGTGTCAAGGTCTGCTTCATGGTCTCAGCCTCATTAATCGTAAAGATATCACCCCACGAACCGTTGACAGCAGCACGGAAAACGTGGTTATGGACGTAATCGCGGTTGGTAGAGCCGTCGGGCATCATCTGCATGGCCGTGATGCCGTCTTCCAGCACCCATACCTGCAGTTTGCCGCTCACCGTACCTTCTTTACCTGCAGCTTCCACGACAATATTAATAGTGCCGTCTTGCAGTGTAGCACTCGCCGTCATGCCTATCGCTGCCGTCTTGGCCAGTTCCTCTTTCACGACCTTGGCCCAGTCGGCATAGTTGACAGCGCCATGACGGTTGATAAGTCCTACGGGCTGGTACTCTAGGTTCCAATGGTTATAGTATTCGTCGCCAAGGTCTGTCGCCAGTCCCACATTCTTGGCATTGCCTTTAAAGCCCAGAGGACCGCCATGAATGCCTACAGCCACCACGTTGTCACCATAGGCTTCCTGCAGCTGCTCGATGACCTCACTGCCCAATGGACAGTTGACGCAACGCTGACCTGTGAAGTCTTCCAGCAGCACCACCCTCTGGGCTGGTTCCTGCTTGACATGGATTAGTTCATCACCTTCTGCGATATGGTCGCAGGCGGTCAGCAGGAAAATGCCCAGCGATAAGCATATAGTGAATAATTTACTTCCACTCATATTTCTTCTAACTCCTAAAAATTATAGTTATACGACAGCGTCACACCCTTGGTGGCAGGTACATAGCGGCAGACACCGCCAGAGCAGTTGTAGCCTGCACGAGTACGACCGTAGCCTAACTGGATGCGGTGCGACTTGATGTTGTACGTAATCAGTCCCTGATAGTAGTGGTAGTGGGTATTCTCCTCATACGCCTCCATGTCACTATTGCCGTGGTTCCACATGTCGCTGACGGTAATCATCCAATGGGGAGCCAGCGAGAGTTCCAGGAGTCCGTACATCCAGTCACCCTGATCCTGCTTGGTCTGCAGATATTGCAGCTCAGCGCGAAGCGTGGTCTTTGGTGCCAACTGGAACATGCCGTCAGCCACGAAGATGTTGGAGTGTATCATACCACCCTCACCCTCTATGACCGTTTTGTTATAACGCTGGTTCATATACATCAGGTTCAGCTTGAAGTCCTTCGTCATGCGACGTGACAGTTGTATGTTCAGGTCCTGATAGTAGGTATCACTACCCCACTTGAACCAGGCTTCCTGGATAGACCTGACATACGAGTAGTTCAGCTTCAGGTTCATGCCGTACTTGCCACCAAGAGCCGACTTACGCTTGAAGTTATAGCCCAACTCAGCCTGATAGGCCCATTCGCCCTTGGCCAACTGTGTGGCGTATGGGTAAAGGGCTGCCAACGCATAGGTATGGTCCAGCGTGAATGCTGGCAGATGGTTGATGAAAGTCGAGGTCCCCATCATGTTACGCTGGCTGCGGAACGACATATTCTCTGAACGCTTGGCCTGCAACAGGATGCTAAGTCCTTTCTTGGAATAAGAGGTAGAGAGCATGGCCACATGGCCGTCACGATAGCTATACCGGTTGTCGAACGAAGGGTCTTGCGACTTGCGGGCATACTCTACTAGCACGCCCCACGGTCCTTTGTTCAGGTTGATGCGTGCATCCCAGGCATTGACATACTTAGGCAGGTTATAGCGGTGAGTTGGGTCGGCAAAAATATCTTCGTCCTTCTCGTATTTGTTGACCCACGAGCCCCCGATGCTCAGTCGCATGTCATGCTCCTGCATACCACTGAACCACTCGTCGATATTGACCTCGGCATCAGCACCTGACACAACGCCTTCACTCTTGCTCCAGTAACGGCGCTGAAGACCGGACAAGACCTTCATCGTCACACCTTTCACGGGCTTCACCACCAAGCGGCCGCCAAACAGAGAGTTGTCGATGCCCAATGAACGCTCCTCGTATGTTCTCAGGATGAAACCTGAGCCAAACTGCTCATAGAACGAGCCGACAGTCAGATGGTTGTCGCCCATCTTGAACTTCAGCCAGGCATTTGACAGTCCCATGCCCTTGAAGTCGTTCTCGAAACCAGGCAATGGATGCTCCATGTACTCCATGCGGAAACCACCATCGACATGACGGCTCTGCATGAGCACATCGATATAGGTATTGGTATTGAAGTCACCATCCTTGGTGGCACCAATATCAGAGTCACTTTGCGGAAACAGCATGTCACTCTGGATGCTTCCTGAAACCGTAGCCACGTCCTGCGCCTTTGCCGTATAAAAAGACAAAGCACACAGCACCAGCGTCAATCCTGTCAACCTCAATATCATCTTATCACTTATCATTTATCACTTATCACTTTATAAGCTCCCGAACCTTTTCTATCAGTTCAGACTCTGCACCGTCGGTATAGCCATTATGCTTATAAACAATGTTACCCTTGCCATCAACTATCAGCACGTAAGGAATCATCTGGATGCCCAAAGCACGCTTGAAATCGCCGTTCGGGTCGAGCAGTACCTCATACTCCCAGCCGTGATTCTCCACCAAGGGTTTCACCTTGTTAATGTTCTGTGCCTGGTCAATGCTGACAGCGATAATCTTCACACCCGTCTCCTTCTGCCAGTCCTCATAGACTTCGGCAATGGCATCCAACTCGCGGTTACACGGCTTGCACCATGTGGCAAAGAAGTCGATGATAAATGGCTTGCCGCCATTCGACAACTCACTGGTATTGACAGGCTTGCCATCCATCGTTTTCAATGTAACGGAGGGTACTTGAGCATCAGCTACACACACAGAAAATACCCAGACAATCAGACTAATCAGTATCGTTTTCTTCATAAAATTTGCAATTATATTAACTATTTGGCTGCAAAAGTAGTAAAAAAGAAACAATTAATGAAGAAAAAAAGGGAAATATTTGTCAAAAAGGAGTTATTTACCTTAATTATGGTATCAATAGAACAGATAAACAAAACGGGAGGGCTCAATGGCTCTCCCGTTATTAAAAGCTTCGAATATCTTTAATTAATCGAAATCCATCTCGATGCCGAGCTCCTTCATGAGCTTCTCGCCCCACTCCTTGTCATCATTGACTTTCTTACCATTGGGGAACGACTTAGCAACTTCACCGTAAGCAGTGAACAGTGAGTCAACGCCCTTATACTTCTTAACGACCTCACCCATCTTACCAAGCAGTTCCAAAGCCTTAGCCTCGTCACCCTCAGCAGCCTTCATCTCTTTAGTAACAGCGCTCAGTTCGGCGAACATCGGCTTGGCAGCAATCACAGCCTGCTTGAAGTTATCCTTCCACTGGTCCTCACTCCAGTTTGCACCTTCAGCCTTAGCCTTCTCCATTAAAGCGGTCAGAGCCTCTACGGGATCAGCAGGAGCCTCAGCCTGCTCTGTCTGTTCAGCCTGTGCAGCGTCACCGCTGGCAGCGTTCTGTTTGCACGATGTCATACCCAGACCCATTGCGAGGGCCACGATAGCAACTAAAAACAATTTTTTCATAACATAAATGGTTTAAAGGGGTTAATAATTAACATAAATCGCTGCAAAGATAGCGAATAAATCCGAGATTAACGTGAGTTCGACGAAAACAATTCAAAAATAATAGCCTGATTATTAGGAAATTAGCGATATTTTTAGTAACTTTGTAGTTGCCACACGACAAGTTACACTAAAAAGTATCGCTAATGTTTACCGAGGACAAAATTACTGAAATTTTCTGTATGGCGGATGATTTTTGCCGTTTTTTTGATGAAATGATGGAAAAATATACTCTGAAGGAGCCTAAAAAGCGGAAATACCACCGCGATGGGACGCTTTCCAAGGCAGAGGTGATGGTAATCATGATCCTATTTCATGGTTCCGGCTACCGTTGCCTGAAGCATTTCTATCTGGAGCATGTATCTAAGCATCTGCGCCACCTGTTTCCAGAGCTGGTTTCCTACAATCGTTTCGTGGAACTGGAGAAAGAGGTAGCCATCCCTCTTGCCCTGTTTATCAAGAAGGTGCTGCTGGGCAAATGCACAGGCATCAGCTTCGTTGACAGCACACCGTTGAGGGTATGCAAGAACCAGCGCATCCATATACACAAGACGTTCAAGGGTATTGCGCAGAGGGGGAAGTGCTCTATGGGCTGGTTCTTCGGATTCAAGCTGCACCTGATCTGCAATGAGAAGGGCGAGCTGCTTAACTTCATGATTACCCCTGGAGACGTTGATGACCGAAAGCCACTTGAGCATAAGGCATTTATAGAATTCCTGTATGGGAAACTTGTCGGGGACAAGGGATATATCGGCAAGGAACTTTTCCAACGCCTGTTCGTTGACGGCATACAGCTGATTACAAAGCTCAAAAGCAACATGAAAGGTGCCCTGATGACTATGTCGGACAGGCTGCTGACAAGGAAGAGGGCCATTATAGAAACCGTTAATGACGAACTGAAGAACATCGCTCAGGTAGAACACTCGCGACACAGATCATTCGATAACTTCATGGTCAATCTACTGGGAGCCCTGGCTGCCTACTGCTTCTTTCCGAAGAAGCCATGCATTGCATGTGAAAGGGCTATTGATAACCAATTAACACTGTTCTGAATTCATCGAACTCACGTTATTTTAAACATTATTAAGAAATAATTACTACATATTTTTTGGCCTTTCGTTTCGCTTAATCGAAATATTTGCACTATCTTTGCACAAAACAACGATAAAATATGGTAAACAAGGAACTGCGTGAACGCATTATTGCGTTGGTACATCAGGAGGTGGTACCTGCCATCGGTTGTACAGAACCGATGTGTGTTGCATTGTGTACGGCACGGGCCACGGAGAAGTTAGGCTGCCGTCCGGAAAGAATAGAGGCATTGCTGAGTGCAAACATCCTGAAGAACGCCATGGGTGTAGGCATACCGGGAACGGGCATGATAGGCCTGCCTATCGCCATAGCCTTAGGTGCGCTCATCGGCAAGAGCGCCTATCAGCTGGAGGTGCTCAAGGACCTAAGCTCCGAATCCCTCGAAGAAGGTAAACAGTTCATGGCGGAGAACCGCATCGCCATCAAGCAGAAGGAGAACATCTGCGAGAAACTGTATGTAGAGGTCATCTGTAGTGCAGGCGACAAGCAGGCTACGGCCATCATTGCTGGCAGTCACACTAATTTCATTGAACATTCACCATTGAACATTGACCAATCGGCTGCACAAGAGGCTACTGGAGAACAAAATGGGCCATGTGCAATGGACGATGTGCAATTAAACCTCCGCCTTGTTTACGACTTCGCCACGACGGCCCCCCTTGACGAAATCAGTTTCATTCAGGAAGCCCGTACTTATAATATGAATGCGGCACGCGAAGCGCTGAAGGGTAACTACGGCCACAACCTCGGCAAGACCATCGACCGTCCGCTGTCGAAAGGCATCTTTGGCAACAGCATCTATTCACACATCATTTCGCGCACGGCCTCAGCCTGCGATGCCCGCATGGGGGGTGCTATGATACCCGTCATGTCGAATAGCGGCAGCGGCAACCAAGGCATCTGCGCCACCAATCCCGTCTGCGTCTATGCCAAGGAGAACGAGAATACGGAGGAGGAACTGATTCGGGCCTTGATGCTCAGTCATCTGACAGCCATCTACATCAAGCAGTCATTAGGTAAGTTGTCGGCACTTTGCGGCTGTGTGGTGGCCAGCATCGGCAGTAGCTGCGGCATCACCTACCTGATGGGTGGCGACTACGAACGCATCTGCTACTCGGTAAAGAACATGATTGCTAACCTGACGGGCATGATATGCGACGGTGCCAAGCCGGCCTGTTCGCTGAAAATTACCTCTGGCATCTCCACTGCCCTACTCTCGGCCCTGCTGGCTATAGAGGGCAAGTGTGTCAGCTCGTCAGAGGGCATCGTCGACGACGACGTAGACCGGAGCATCCACAACCTGACCAGCATCGGTGCCGACGCCATGTGCAAAACCGACGACATGGTACTCAACATCATGACATCAAAAGACTGCACCCCAAAAGTCTGTATCTGACTTCTGGGGCGCAATTCATATCGATAACATGACGTTACTTCCAGTAACGTTGTATTCCCGTATTCAGGAAGTCCAGGAAGGCAGGCACGTCCTCATTGTAGGCACGACTGCCACAAAGCGGATGGCCCTCGTTGTCGAGCAGGACATAGAAGGGCTGTGCGTTGGCTCCGAACTTGTGGCTCTGCAAGTAGCTCCACTTAGCGCCCACAGTACGCAACTGTTTCTTGTTACCTTGTTCATCAGTCACCTCATAGGGTTCTGCCAATGGTGTCTTGTCATCCACAAACAGGGAGATGAGGATATAATCCTTGGTCAGACGGTCGGCTACACGCGGATCAGTCCATACAGCAGCCTCCATCTTACGACAGTTGACACAGCCAAAACCGGTGAAGTCGACGAAGACGGGCTTGCCCTGCTGGCGGGCAGCAGCCATACCTTGCTCGTAGTCGGTATAGTGAGCCTCGACAACCTTGGTGTTCAGATTAAAATCCTGCGTATTAATGGGGGGAGCGAAAGCACTGACTGCCTTACAAGGTGCGCCCCAAAGGCCAGGCACCATATAGATGGCGAAGGCTAATGATACCAGTCCGCCCATGATGCAGACCACAGGCATAGGCTTGTTGATCTCACCGCCTATCTCGTCCGTCTGGAACTTCAGCCAGCCACAGAGGTATGCACCCAGCAGTCCGAAGATGACAATCCACAACGAGAGGAACACCTCACGGTCGAGGATATGCCAGCCGTATGCCAAGTCGGCCACACTCAGAAACTTCAATGCGAAAGCCAGTTCCACAAAGCCCAACACCACCTTCAAGGTATTCATCCACGACCCAGACTTCGGTGCCTGCTTCAGCCATGAGGGGAAGAGGGCAAACAGGGTGAAAGGCAAAGCCAGGGCAACAGCAAAGCCGAACATGCCCAGGGCCGGTGCCAACCAGTTGCCGCTGGTCGTTGTCTCTACGAGCAGCAGTCCGATGATAGGTGCCGTACACGAGAACGAAACCAGTACCAAGGTGAAGGCCATCAGGAAAATAGATACCAGTCCACTGGTGGCTGATGCCTTGGTGTCCACAGCATTGGCCCAGCTGTCGGGCAGCTTAATCTCGAACCAGCCGAAGAACGACAGGGCGAAGACCACCAGCAACAGGAACAGCAATACATTGAATACTGCATTGGTGGACATGGCGTTGAGCGTATCGGGACCAAACAGAGCGGTGACCAACAGGCCTAACGCCAGATAGATGATGATGATGCTCAGACCGTAAGTCAACGCATCACGAATACCTTTGCCCTTGTCGCTCTTGACCTTCGATTGAGCCTCCTCACGCTCGGAAGAGCTGATGATACCATCGCTCTTCTCTTGCTTAACCGGAGCCTTAGCACGTTTCAGAAAGAACGACACCGTCATGGGGATAATGGGCCAGATGCAAGGCATCAGCACAGCCAGCAATCCACCGACGAATCCCATCAACAGAATGTAGAGCAGGGAGTGGTCGGAAATATTATCATTATCACCCTGGCTACGCAATTCGTCGATGACAGGACTCCAAAGACTCTCGTCCCCTACCCCATCTGCACGGGCGGGAATGGTATCGGTGCTTTCCGAGGCAGCGACGCTATCGGTCTTGACAGCATCCACAGGCTCGTTCTGGCTCTTGTCGTCCTTGGCCTGGGCAGCCAGTTCAACGCGTCCCGATTTCTTCAGCTCTACCTGCGAAGGCGGCATACACATCTCGTCGTTGCAGGCACCGTACTCCAAGAAGCATTCAATGGTGTACTGCGGCTTGGTGAAGCGTATCTTCTGGACGAATGTAGCCTTATGCTCGAAGAAACGCAGTTCCATATCAAACATCTTGTCGAACTGCTTGACGACGTTGCCACGGGGCTTGAGCTTGCCTACGGTTTCCACACCGTCCATCTTCACGGCATTGAACGTGGCCGAGATAGGCCCGTCATTACCCATATCCGTGGAATACACGTGCCAACCAGGATCAACGGTGGCACTGAAGATAATCTCAGCCTCGTCACCCTCCAACATCTTGAGTTGAGACGTAAAGTGTACGGGGTCTACTATCTGACCCCGTACACTTATTGAGAAGATAACAGCCAACAGGCTGAATAGAATTCTATACATTCCTTATTATTTAATGACAACCTTACGGCCATTGTTGATGTAGAGACCCTTAGCAGGCTTAGCTACACGGCGACCCTGCAGGTCGAAGTAGGTAGCAGCAGGCTTCTGCGACAGCTCATTGATGGTAATGCCCGTAGAATTGCCAACCTTAGCAACATTGGCATTGACCACCTTGCCTGTAGTGGCGTCAATCAATATAGCAACGACCTTCAGGTTCTGCACATTCTGGATGACAGGATTATATGCGGTGTTAAAGGCATTGCCCAGTCTGAACGAATACGAGAACTTGACAGGTACGTCAGCTGTTGCTGTTGCAATACTGTTATCCGAACCATCCAACATCTCTGAGGTCAATACGGCAACGTCGTTGAATACGAGACCGTAAACTTTAGATTCACCGTTAGAGAACTGATCCATATACTTTGGATAGCCGCTACCGCCACCGGCATAGTAGTTGCTCTGTCCCCAGGTTGCATCGGTCAGGCCGTCTGAAGTGAGGATATACTCTACAGTGTAGTCACCATCAGTCAGATCGTAAGGGAATATCACCTCGGTAGCGATGTCGACAGCCGTCTCGTCATCATTCAATGTCGGAGTAATGTTGATGTCGGCCTGGCCGAACAGCTGGTTGTTGGCAGCAAGGTCATCGGCAATACCGAACTCGTTATTACCCGTACCATAGTATGCGTCAAGCTCTGTAGCACGATCCATCCAAGCAGCGGGGAATCCTGAAACTGCTGAGGGGAAGCTATTAGAATTCATGATTTCCAATTCATCACCATTATGGTAGCTCACTAATACATAGTCGTCGGGGTAGAGCTCAGCAAGCTTCTCCAGGCCTACGTAGCCACGTGGGCACCATCCACACCAGAAACCAGTGTACTCCTCAAGCAGGGTACGCTTCTTAGGTACAGTGTTCAGGGCTGTGACGGGAATCTTTGTGCTGTTGACAGCATCCTCGTTGGCGACAGCATTT
>Ga0326513_10002883_pt1 | contig 12562 bp, 8 predicted proteins | sample 2_2465_0518_D_FD_203654 | JGI IMG/M metagenome (GOLD analysis project Ga0326513, IMG submission 203654) | Bovine rumen microbial communities from UC Davis, California, United States - 2_2465_0518 | ecosystem: Host-associated > Mammals > Digestive system > Stomach > Rumen | place: USA: California...
GGTTCGGACGCCGCCCGAAGAAGAAATCATAATGATCATTTTGCAAATTGATGCACCAATTAAAATGGTTATAATATATAGTGTAGTAATGGGTTTATTGATAGGGTGCGGGAGAGAGCGCCGCAGCCGGGACAATCCGGCGCAGGGAACGTCTGACGCGGGGAATGCCCGGCGCAGGGAACACCTGATACAAGGAAAAGAGTCGAATGTCGAGTAGTTTAGAGAAGTTTAAGTCCATATTCCGGAGTCCGGGGATCGCCGCGGTGCTGAGATGGTCCAAGTGCGTCCATGTCAAAGTAGTGATGATCTGCCTGATCACCGTAGCCGCGACGGTTGCGTCGCTGTGTTTTACGCTGGCGACGAAGGGGCTGGTGGACGGCGCGGTGTCGTCGAATTCGAATGAGCTGGTCAAGTACGCGCTGCTGCTGGTGGGGATCATCCTGCTGCAGCATTTGCTGTCGGCGGCCAGGGCGTGGTTCAGGATCCATGCTTCGGCGGAGCTGCAGCAGTCGCTGCAGGGGATGCTGGTGGGGGAGATCCTGTCCAAGCAGTACGGAGGCCTGAAGGGATATCACAGCGGAGAGCTGGTGAACCGTGTCTTTTCCGATATGGGCGTCATTAAAAATGGAATTATGAGTATTTTGCCGAGTCTGATCGGGATCGTGGTGAGCTTTTTCGGAGCGGCCGGGATCCTGATCGCGATGGACTGGCACTTTGTGATATTGATGCTGGCCGGCGGCGTGCTGGGACTGGCGCTGGTGATCGCCTTCCGAGGGCCGATGAAGAGGCGGCACAAGAGGATGCAGGAGGCGGAGGGCGCGCTGCACTCGTCGACGCAGGAGACTTTTGTGAACATCCGGCTGATCAAATCGAGCCTGTCGGAGCCCCGGGCGATGCGCAGGATCGGCGCGGACCAGGAGCACCTGAGCAAAGAACAGGTCCGCCAGGGCATGTTCAGCTTCCGGATGAATGACAGCATGGGGCTGGTCTTTGACTTCTCGTGGCTGTTCTGCATGCTGTGGGGCTGCATGAACATCTACCGCGGGAACCTGACTTACGGCTCGCTGGCTGCGATGCTGCAGCTGATCGGGCGGATCCAGGGGCCCATCGCGAATTCGGTGAGCATCGCCTCGCAGCTCTACGGCGTGAGTTCGTCGGCGGAGCGCCTGCTGGAGCTGACAGAGCTTCCGGCGGAGGACGAGGGTGAGGTGCTTCACTCTTTTGACGAGATCGTGATGGACGACATAACGTTCAAATATGATGACGGGATTGAAGAAGTATTACAGCACGTCAACTGGACGATCCACCGGGGCGACTTCATGGCGCTGACGGGCATCTCCGGTGGCGGCAAAACATCGCTCTTCCAGCTGTTACTGGGAATCTACCAGCCTACGAAGGGGCAGATGCTGTTCAAGAGCGGCGACCTGGTGGTGACGGCGTCGCGGGGAACGAGGGCGCTCTTCGCGTATGTGCCCCAGGGCAACACGCTGTTCTCGGGAACGCTGCGGGACAACCTGCTGATGTTCACGGATTCGGCGACGGAGGAAGAGATCAAAGCGGCGGTGGACGCGGCCTGTCTTACATCGGTAGTGGAAGATATCGGTTATGACGCGGTGCTCGGAGAGCGCGGCGTGGGACTGTCCGAGGGGCAGGCGCAGCGCGTGGCTGTGGCGAGGGCGCTTCTGAGCAAGGCGCCGATCCTGCTGCTGGACGAGGCGACCAGCGCGCTGGACGACAGGACAGAGGCGAAGCTGCTCGAAAACATCTCGAAGATGCGGGACAAGACCTGCATCATCGTGACGCACAGGTCGGCGGCGCTGGCAATTTGTGATTATACGCTTCATATTGAAGAAGGCGTTATGAGCCGGAAGGCATAAGGCCGCGCGCGGCGCGGCAGGCGGCGGGCGCGAAAAGCGTGCCGGGAGCGATATTTTGGCACGGTGTAAGAGCGGCGGGCGGCAGCCTGCGCGCCCGACTCTGGGAGAGGAGCTGGCAAGATGAAAAAATTCAAAAATCTGGTCATAGGCGGGATCGAGAATAAGGTTTTGAACCTGATCCTGATCACGGTGATCGTTCTCACACTGGCATTTCAGGGCGCGAATTACTGGCAGAACAGAATGCTGACGGAGGTGAATGGCGAGACCGTCGCAAAGCAGGAGGAATCCCTGACAGAGATCACATCCGGCGTCATGTCCGATGTCGTGGACAAGAGCCTGACCCAGACGACGGAGCTGGAGGCGAGGATCACGGATGAGATCTTCCATAATCTGGCGGTGCGCGTAAACATTATGAGCGACTATGCGTACACTCTTTTTATGAATCCGGACGAAAATCCGAGGAGTGAGTATGCGGCGCCTGACCCGTCAAAAAATGGAGAGATCGTGGCGCAGACGATCCTCGCCGAGGATGTGGACGAGGCTGAGATCGCTGATGAGATAGGGCTCGCCGCGAATCTTTCTGAGATGATGATCACTTTATTCGGAGCGTCGGCTGAGACAAATTCATGCTTTATCGGGATGCCGAACGGTGCTTTTATCGTGGTGGATGACCGCTCCGGGTCAAAATTCGCCGAGTCAGGCAAGCCGGCCGTTTACGACTGCAGGACCCGCCCCTGGTACATTCAGGCCGTGGAGAAGGAAACGCTCATCTTTACGGATGTGGAGATTGATGCTTTTACAGGCGATATCGGGATCGTTTGCGCGATGCCGGTCTATGTGGACGGCGAGCTGGTGGCGGTCGTCGGCTCGGACCTGTTCCTGACTTCGATGAATGAGGCGATCCAGGCCTCGGAGGAGTACGGCGGATTCCAGTGTGTGATCAACGGCAGCGGGCACGTGGTCTTTTCTCCCAAAAAATCGGGCGCCTTCAAGGTAGTCGAGTCCTCAAACGCGGTGGACCTGCGGTCGAATGCCAATACGGAGTTGGCTGCATACATCACGGATGCCATGAACGGAGAGACAGGCGTACGCCTCGTAAATCTCGACGACGGCGCATATTATATGGTCGCCTATCCCATGGAGACGGTGGGCTGGACGCTGATCACCGCATTCAGCCAGGCGGCGGCGGACACTCCCGCCGAGATGCTGCGCAGCAGCTATCAGGAGATCCAGGAGGGCGCGTCACAGACTTATCTGCAGAAAATGAAGAGTATCGGGATGACCACAGCGCTGGTTCTGGGGATCATTACGATCCTCGCGCTGATCAGCGCGCTGATCCTTGGCAAAAAGATCGTCAAGCCCCTGAATCTGATCACCAAGCGGATCGCGAATATGAGCGAAACAAATCTCGAATTCACGATGGAGGACGAATACCGGACGGACGACGAGATCGAGGTGCTCGCGGAATCTTTTGCCAAATTATCCCACAGGACGGTGATGTACGTGGACGAGGTTCGCCGCGTAACTGCCGAAAAAGAGCGGATCGGCACAGAGCTGCACATGGCGAACCAGATCCAGGAGAGCATGCTGCCCAGCATCTTCCCGGCCTTCCCCGAGCGGAGCGAGTTCGACATCTACGCGACGATGGACCCCGCGCGCGAGGTCGGCGGCGATTTCTACGATTTCTTCCTTATTGATAAGGACCATCTGTGCATGGTCATTGCGGACGTCAGCGGCAAGGGCATTCCGGCGGCGCTGTTCATGATGATCTCGAAGATCATCATCCAGAGCTGCGCGATGCTCGGCAGGAGCGCGGGCGAGATCCTCACCAAAACAAATGAGGCCCTGTGCTCCAACAACAAGATGGAGATGTTTGTCACGGTCTGGCTCGGCATTCTCGAGATCAGCACCGGCAAGCTGACCGCCGCAAACGCAGGTCACGAGTACCCGGCGATGAAGAAGAGCGACAAGGACAGATTCGAGCTGATCAAAGACAAGCACGGGCTCGTCATCGGCGGTATGTCCGGCATCAATTACAAGGAATATGAGATGCAGCTTAATCCTGGCGACAAGCTGTTCCTGTACACGGACGGTGTGGCCGAGGCGACGCGCCACGGCAATGAGCTGTTCGGCACGAAGCGGATGATCGACGCGCTCAATCAGGATCCTGACGCCACGCCGGAGCGCATACTTCGGAATGTGCGGCGCGCGGTGGATACCTTTGTCGGCAACGACGAGCAGTTTGACGACCTGACGATGATGTGCTTCGAATATATCGGGACGGACGAGTAGGTGTCAGGGTGGTGTCAAGGCCCCGGCCTGGTGACACCGCAAAAAGGTGACAAGGCCCCGGCCTGGTGACACCGCAAAAAGGTGACAAGGCCCCGGCCTGGTGACACCACCAAAAAGGTAACACATTATGAAAACGATAATTATCGGAGACATCCACGGCTGCAGCGGCGCCCTGCGCCTGCTGCTGGCCAAGGTGATGCCGGATCCGAAAGAGGATAAATTAATACTGCTCGGCGATCTTTTTGACAGGGGGCCGGATTCCTGGGGCGTTTTTCAGATGGTGAAGGAGCTGGCGGAGGCCTACGGAGACCGTTTCGTGCTGTTAAGAGGGAATCATGAGGACTATCTTTTGGCACAGAAGCTGTCCTTTGCGTACAAGCTCATGTGGGAGCGGGTCGGACGCGGGACGACGGTGAAGTCCTTTAAGGCGCACGGGGCGAAGATGGAGGACAGCGCGGCGTGGATCAGGGAGCATGTGGTGTACAACTGCCGCGGCGAGGGGTTCCAGTGCGTGCACGCGGGACTGAAGATCGAGCCGATGGAGGCCAATGATTATTACACGATGATCCATGACCACGGCGTGGTGATGGAGAATGTGTATGCCGGGCCGCTGACGATCGTCGGGCATATCGCGCTGGAGAAGCCAACCTGGTTTCCGGGCGGCGGGCAGCCCATGCAGGAGCTCAAAGAAGGCGAGCGGTACGGGCTGCCGGAGAGAGGGGTCATCTGTATCGACACCGGGTGCGGGAAGGGCGGCCGGCTGACGGGAATGGTGATCGAGGACGGACAATTTACCCTGCTGAGCGCAGGAGAGGAGGGTTGACCATGGCGGAGAATTCGGGAAAAAACGCAGGAAATGCCGGTGGAAACGGCGGGAATGCCAGTGGCAATGGCGGGAATGCCGGTGGAAACGGCGGAAATGCCGCGTCGAAGAAGACAAGCCTGTTTCGCGAGAAGAATCTGGAGCGGCTGGAGTCGCCCGAGAAACTCAATGATTATCTCCGGGTCACGTCTCCAGGTGTTTGGATGACGCTTGCGGCGGTGATCGTTCTGCTGATCGGGGTGTGCATTTGGGGCGTCTTTGGGACGATCCAGGCCACGACGCAGGCCGCGATCGTGACGGAAAACGGCGAAAGTGTCTGCATGGTGCCCGCTTCGGCGCTGGAGGGCGTTCTGGAGTACCGGACGGTGAAGGTGGACGGCAATGACCTGGAGCTGCAGCCGGCGGTGCTGGAGCCGCAGATCATCTCGGAGAGCACAAATGTCTATGTAATGCTCACCGGGGGACTGTCCGTGGGAGATATCGTGTATCCGATCTCGCTGGCGGAGCCGATGAAGGACGACGGGATCGTGCCGGGAACACTGGTGACGGAGACGCTGTCGCCGGCGGAGCTGTTTTTTAACTGACAGCGCGCGGCGCAGGCCCGCGGCGCGATTGTAATGCAGAAACGATAGTAAGTGAGAGGGCGATCTCATGGCAAATCAAAAGAACATACCTCAGCCGAAGACGAAGGGCGTCGTAAGGGTGCCTGTGGTCATGCAGCTGGAGGTGCTGGAGTGCGGCGCGGCATCGCTGACGATGATCATGCACTATTATAGGAAGTGGATCCCGCTGGAGCAGGCCAGAGGGGACTGCGGCGTGTCCAGAGACGGCGCGAATGCCAAGAATATCATTCTGGCGGCGAGGAGCTACGGCATGGAGGCCAAGGCCTGGCGGGTGGATCCGGAGGATCTGATCGCGGAGGGGCCTTTCCCGTGCATCATCCACTGGGGGTTCAATCATTTTGTGGTGCTGTGCGGGTTCAGGCGCGGCAAGGCGGTGCTCAACGACCCGGCGCGCGGGCGCGTCGAGGTGTCGATGGAGGAGTTTGACCGGGAGTATACGGGCGTCATGATCACAGTCGAGCCCGGACCGGACTTTGAGCCGTCGGGGAAGCGCAAAACCGTTTTTTCCTATGCAAAAGAGCGACTGGCCGGCACTTCGGCCGCAGTGATCTTTGTGGTGCTGACGACGACGATCTCTTCGCTGATGGGAATTATAAGCCCGGTCTTTGGCAGGGTGTTTTTGGACAGGCTCCTGAGCGGGAAGAATCCGGAGTGGCTGGTGCCCTTTATTGTGGCGATGAGCGCCTTTGCAGTTATAAATATAGTAGTTTTGTGGATCGCTTCCGTTTACAGTATGAGGATCCAGGGCAAAATGGAGGCCGTAGGCAGCACGAGCTACCTGTGGAAGGTGCTGCGTCTGCCCATGCAATTTTTTGGCCAGAGGATGGCGGCGGATATCGCGGACAGGCAGGCGACGAATGCTTCGATCGCGGGGACGCTGGTGCGGACCTTCGCGCCGCTGGCGCTGAACACAGTGATGATGCTGTTCTATCTGGTGGCGATGCTCAAGTACAGCGTGCCGCTGACGGCCATCGGCATCGCGGCGATCGCGATCAATTTGGGAATGTCGTTCATAATCTCGCCCAAGAGGGTGAACTTGACGCGCGTGCAGATGCGCGACAACGCGAAGCTGTCGTCGGCGACGGCCTCCAACATCCGCATGATCGAAACGATCAAGGCGAGCGGCGCGGAGAAGGGCGTTTTCGGGCGCTGGGCAGGATTCCAGGCCAGCGTGAACACGCAGCAGTATCGATACATCAGGGTGAACACTTTTTTGAGCACGATACCGACACTGGTGACGTCGCTGACCAACATGGCGGTCCTGGGCGCGGGCGTGTATCTGGTGCTGCACGGCACGTTCACAGTCGGTATGGTCATGGCCTTCCAGGGCTTTATGAGCTCCTTTATGGCGCCGGCCAACTCGCTGATCGCGGCGGGCCAGTCCTTCCAGGAGATGGTGACGCAGATGGAGCGCGTGGACGATGTCATGAGCTACCCGACGGACCCCTACCTGGAGGAGCGCCCCAAGACGGGTGAGTACCAGAAGCTGACGGGAGCGATCGAGATGAAGGACATTGTCTTTGGCTACGCGCCGCTGGGTGCGCCGCTGATCACGGATTTCTCGCTCTCCATCAAACCCGGCCAAAAGATCGCTCTGGTAGGCCGTTCCGGATGCGGCAAGTCGACGCTGGCCAAGCTTCTGAGCGGATTGTACCAGCCCTGGAGCGGCAGCATCACCTTCGACGGACATCCCATCGAGGAGATCGACAGGAATGTTTTTATCGGTTCGGTGGCGGTCATCGACCAGAATGTGACGCTCTTTGAGGACACGATCGCCGCAAATATCAAAATGTGGGACACTTCTATTGAAGATTTCGAAATGATCATGGCGGCGCGCGACGCCGACATCCACGAGGACATCGTCCTGAGACCGGGCGGCTATCAGCACAAGCTCTCCGAGAACGGGCGCGATTTCTCCGGCGGACAGAGACAGAGGATCGAGATCGCCAGGGCGCTGGCGCAGGATCCGACGATCTGTATCCTGGACGAGGCGACCTCCGCCCTGGACGCCAAAACAGAGTACGAAGTAGTCCGTTCCATCAGCATGCGCGGCATCACGTGCATCATCATCGCGCACAGGCTCTCCACGATCCGCGACTGCGACGAGATCATCGTGCTGGACCGCGGTCATGTGGTCGAGCGGGGAACGCACGAGGAGCTGATGGCTAAAGGCGGGGCGTATACGAGACTTGTAACTTCAGAATGAAAAAGATGGCCTCACAACGAGGAGGCCATCTTTGGAAGCCCGGCCGGGGCCGGGCTTCGCTCGATGGGCGCAAAACGAGGAGGCCATCTTTGGAAGCCCGGCCCGGGGCCGGGCTTCGCTCGAAGAGTATACGCTTTGAAATAATCCTGAAAATCGACGCACGAGAGGATATAAAATGGGTTGGTTTGACGAACAGATCGAATATCGAAAGCAGCAGGAGCGCAAAATGCTCTCCGATTCCTATGAGAAGCTGCATCTGACGGTGACCGGCCGGAAGTCCGGAGAATACTACGCCGAAGGGGCGGACGTCGACGACGCGCTGGAGATGCTTCTGAAGTACTTTGGGATCAGGGACCGGAAGATCCCTGCGAGCCTGAAGGACTTCGAGTCGAAGCTGGACTATCTGCTGACGGCTTCGGACATCATGTACCGGAAGGTGACGCTGGAGCCGGGCTGGCACAAGGACGCGATGGGCGTCATGATCACGAACCTGAAGGAAGACGGCACGGTGATCACGGTGATGCGAAACGCGGCGGGCCTGTATGTCTACCGGGATCCGAAGACGGGCAAAATGGTGCGGGTGACGCGTTCCGAGGAGCAAAAAATAGAGAACGAGGCGTTCTGCTTCTACCGTCCGCTGCCGCTGCGCAAGATCACGCTTCAGGACCTGGTCAAATATATGATGAGCACCATCGACACGTGGGATATCGCGGCGTTTATCCTGGCGTCGGCGGCGATCACGCTGGTCGGCATGCTGCTTCCCAAGCTCAACCACATCCTGATGGGAGAAGTGGTGGAGTACGGAAGCTATCAGCTGCTGGGAGCGGTGGTGAGCTTTATGTTCTTTGCCACGTTGGGAAGTTTTCTGCTGTCGATGATCAAGTCGCTGGTGCTCTCCAGGATCCGGGTCAAGCTCGGAGTGAATGTGCAGGCGGCTTCCATGATGCGCGTTTTATCCCTGCCGGCGGATTTCTTCAAATCCTACAGCTCCGGCGAGCTGAGCCAGTATCTCTCTTATATGAACTCTCTGTGCAGCACGCTGGTGGATTCGATCTTTTCGACGGCTGTGACGGGCATATTCTCGCTGGTATACCTGACGCAGATCTTCAACTACGCCAAGTCGCTGGTCATCCCTTCGCTGGTAGTCACGATCGCGACGCTGGCGCTGGGCATAGCCGGAAATGCGCAGCAGGCCCGGTTAAATAAGGAAATTATGGAAGTGAACGCGCAGGAGCGGGGCCTCACCTATGCGCTGATCAACGGCGTGGAGAAGATCAGGCTGTCCGGCGCGGAGAACCGCGTTTACGCAAAGTGGATGGACCTCTACACGCGCGGCGCGGCTGTGAAGTTCAACCCCTGGACGCTGGCGAGCCTGCAGGGCGTGTTCAGCACAGCGATCACGCTGGCAGGAACGATCGTCATGTACTTTATCGCGGTCAAGACGAAAGTGTCAGTTGCGGACTATTTTGCCTTCAATGCGGCATACGCGTATATTTCGAGCGCGCTGGCGGCGATCACGTCGGTGGCCATGACAGCCGCTACGGTGAAGCCCAGCCTTGAGCTGATCCGGCCGCTTCTGGACGCGGAGCCCGAAAAGCACTCGGGGCGCGAATCGGTGGCTTCGATCACGGGCAATATCGAGCTGTCCCACGTGACCTTCCGCTACGAGAAGGAGGGGCGCAAGATCATCGACGACCTGAGCCTGAAGATCCCGGCGCGCCAGTATGTGGCCATCGTCGGCAAAACGGGCTGCGGCAAGTCGACGCTGCTGCGCCTGCTGCTGGGCTTTGAGAAGCCGGAGTCGGGCGCGATCTTCTACGACCGCAAGGACATCCAGACGCTGGACCTGGGCTCAGTGCGCAAGCTGATCGGAACGGTGCTGCAGGAGGGCGAGCTCTTCGGAGGCAGCATTTACGAAAATATCACTATTTCCGCACCAAATCTCAGCTTGAAGGAGGCCTGGGAGGCGGCGGAGATCGCGGGGATCGCGGATGACATCCGGGCCATGCCCATGGGCATGAGCACGGTGCTGCAGGAAGGCGGCGGCGGAATTTCGGGCGGCCAGAAGCAGCGCATCATGATCGCGCGGGCGGTGGCACCCAAGCCCAAGCTCCTGCTGCTCGACGAGGCGACCTCGGCGCTGGACAACATCACGCAGAAGCAGGTCTCCGACGCGCTGGACAGAATGCGGTGCACGAGGATCGTCATCGCGCACAGGCTGTCCACGATCAGGCACTGCGACAGAATTCTCGTCATGGACGGCGGGAAGATCGTCGAAGACGGCAAGTATGAGGAGCTGATCGAGCTGGGCGGTGTGTTCGCCGAGCTGGTGGAGAGGCAGAGGCTGGATAAGTAAGCGGCGCGGAGCCGCTGAGCCGCGGGCGAAGCCCGGCGGCGGGCTTGCGGGCGCACATAAATGGAACAAAATTATGAGTACTTTTGAGGAAATACTTGAAAAAGACGGGAAACTGGTCTATAAAACGAAAGGTGTGAGCATGAATCCGATGCTGTACCAGAACCGGGACCTGGTGGTGATCGAGGTGCCGGAGGGGCGGCTTAAGAAGTACGACGTCGCGCTCTACAGGCGCGGCAGGAGTTATGTGCTGCACAGGGTCATCGGGGTGAATGAGAACGGAACTTATTCGATCCGGGGTGACAACACGTACAGTATAGAGACTGTGCCGGACAGCGCGGTCCTGGGCGTACTCACGAGTTTCGTCAGGAACGGGCAGCAGTTCCAGGTCACGGACCGCGGTTATCAGCGGTATGTGAAGATCTGGTGCGCGCTCTATCCGTTGCGGAGCTTCTATGTGCATATGAAATGGCGCGCGCGGAGCGTGGCAAAGAAGATCCTCAGAAGGTGAGGACGGCGCAGCCGGGCCGGAGAATCGGACGTGGGCGCGGGCAAAATAGCGCAGCCGCGCCGGAGAATCGGGTGCGGGCGCGGGCAAAATAGCGAGGCGCAGCCGGGTCGCAGAGGCGCCAGGCCGGTACGGCAGAGGCGCCGGGCCGGACAAGCTGAGGCACAGGCAGTTTTTTGGAGGAATTCAGGTTTTGAGACAATATTTGAAGTGGGTGTTGCCTGCTGTGCAGGCGATGATCACAGCAGTTCTGCTGTTTATGCTGGTGTCGAGCAAGATCCTGCCCGCAAAGTATATGGGAATCGTTGCCGTCGCAGCGCTGGCGCTGCTGGCGGTCACTGTGCTGCTGGCGCGCAGCAGGAATGCGGCGGTGAGTTCTGTGGGCAGCATTGTGGCGATCTTTATGAGCGGAATGCTCGTGTTCGGGATCGTGTATGTGCAGCATATTCTGAGGACGCTGGACCAGATCGCAGGGGCGGATACGCAGATCGAGACCATTGCGGTGGCGGTGCAGGACAGCAACGCGGCGCAGGCGGCCGGAGATACGGCGGGCTATGTTTTCGGCGTGTATGAGGGCGCGGACAAGGAGCTCCTGGACAGTGCTGAGAGCGAGATCCTGGCGGAAAACGGGGATGCGGAGCTGAACAAAGTCGTGTTCGACTCTCCGGTCGAGATGGCACAAAAGCTCCTGGAAGGCGAGCTGGACGCGGTGATCTGCAACAAGGCTTATATCGAGCTTCTCGATGACGCCGTCGTCGACTATTCGACGAAGACTAGGGTCATTTTCGAGAGAGAATACGAGACGAAGATCGAAGCGGCGGATGCGGAAGGGGCCTCTGAGGAAACCGGCGCGGATGCCGCGCAGGAAAACAGCCGGCTGGGCGCAAGACTGCCCGGCGAGAAGGTGACGGATCATCCTTGCAATATTTTGATCAGTGGAATTGATGTGAGCGGGCCGATCTCGACGACGAGCAGGAGCGACGTCAATATTTTGATGACGGTGAATCCGCAGGAGCACAGGATCCTCCTGACGACGACGCCCCGCGACTACTACGTGTATATTCCGGGAATTTCCGGGGATGAGAGAGATAAGCTGACGCATGCGGGCGTTTACGGCGTCAAAACATCGATGCGCACGCTGGAAGAGCTGTACGACATCACGATCTCGGACTACATCAGGATCAATTTTGACTCGCTGATCCAGCTGGTGGACGCGCTGGGCGGAGTCGATGTGAATTCCGAGGTGGCTTTCACTTCGGGCGAATACAGCTTCAGCGAGGGGATCAACCACATGAACGGCGAAGAGGCGCTGGCGTTCTCGAGGCAGAGATACGCGTTCAGCTCCGGAGACAACCAGCGCGGCAAGAACCAGATGCTGGTCCTGACGGCGATCCTGGACAAGCTGCAGTCGCCGGACCTTCTGAGGGATCCCTCCGAGGTGCTCGACGTGGTCGGCAGGAGCATGCAGACGAGCTTTACGTCCGACGAGATCGCGGAGGTGATCGCGTGGCAGCTCGAGAGCGGGCACGGATGGGACATCGGAAGGCAGGCGGTCACCGGAACGGGCGATTCACAGCAGACGTTCTCGATGAAGGGGACGGACCTGTACGTGATGTGGCCCGACGAGGAGTCGGTGCAGGAGGCCTCTGAGAAGATCAAGGAAATGCTCGAATAAGGGTTGTCCGGGATGAGCCTCGGCGGGCATACCGGCCATGGCGCGGTGGTGACAGAGTTAATTGATCGACACACCCCTTTTCGTTTACCCTTTATTAGCGGAATTTCCGCTAATAAAGGGTAAACGAAAAGGGGTGTTAATTCTTCTGAGAGATCCGGGCCCTATGCCCGGGCCCGCCGGGGCGCGCGGAACCAGGCCGGGGCGG
>Ga0326513_10002884_pt1 | contig 12558 bp, 8 predicted proteins | sample 2_2465_0518_D_FD_203654 | JGI IMG/M metagenome (GOLD analysis project Ga0326513, IMG submission 203654) | Bovine rumen microbial communities from UC Davis, California, United States - 2_2465_0518 | ecosystem: Host-associated > Mammals > Digestive system > Stomach > Rumen | place: USA: California...
AGTTCTACTTGGTGGTGTCCATACTCCTGCATTCAACACTTGAGTAAATTTATCATTTACCCAATATGAATTTGCCGGCTTTCAAGAACAAGTTTGAGACCTTTTTGATTTAGCAGCTTTACATTCTTTAATACTTTCTGCCCCATATTTACAGTACCAATACCAATAATTTTCATCATCAGGCTTTGTAATTTCTGTATATAAATCTCACTTAGTACAAGTATTTCTCTCAGTTCCACACTTAGCTTCAGGTTTACTTGTTCCACATTGTCCATCAGGTATTTTCTGCTTACAATCTACTGAAGGATTAAGAGATGTCGTCACATTTCCATTTTCAGATTCACATGCCCAATGAATATAATTACCATTATCTATAAAGAATGCTCCTGTTCCAGCTACCACACTTCATATTTCACATCCATTCTCCACATTAAATACTTTTCAATTACAAGTTACATCAGCTGTAGCAGCACATTTTGGATTTTTTTGCGTACCATTACATATAGGAGCACAACTTCATCCTCCATGTAAAGAATTTCGGCCACTTCCATTATGACTACAGAAACATTTTCTTCAATTAGTACCATTTAATACTTTAATCATTCATCCTTCTCAAGCACTAATATCCTTTGTACCAATCACTAGAGATCATCATACAGTCAACTTAGCAAAACTGTGTGCCTTGTTTGCATTAACTACCATTCCATTTTCTCAATTTACCACAAATACATCTCTCTCACCAACTGAGAGTGTATCATTTGTCCACAAAAAAGATCTAGTACCTCCTACAGTTCAATTTGATCAAACAGCAGCTGAATAGCTACTACTCAGGGCATTTTTATATCATATAGCAACAGAATAACTACCACCCAGAGTATTTTTATTTCAAATGGCAGTATCATAGGAACTATTACTATTAATAATATTTCATTCTCATCATAAAATTACAGAATGTCTACTATTATGTATTTGATTTCCTTTTCATCACAAAATCACATTATAAAAATTCTTATCACTTCAATCCATTAAATTTCATTCTCATCATAAGATCACATCATAGTTTCCACCACCTCATCCATTATTTATTTTATTACCTTTTCATCATAAAATACTACTATTACGGACATTTAAAATCTGATTAATTTGGCTTTCTTCAGTACCTCACGTTGTTATTATAAAGTTATTTGCTCCACTAATTTCAACCAATGGACCATCAATTCTATTTAGTTCTACTCCAGAATTATCTGATGTTGTAATCAATCTAACAGTTTTAAAATGCTGAACCGCATTTTTCAGATCCATAGTTAAAGTTTTTTCAGCCGCATTTACAACCATAAGTCACAACCCCAAAGTTGCAAATATTCATCATAAAACTAATACAGCTGTCTTTGAAATTTTCATAACTTTTTGTTTTAGATTATAAAATATATTTCGCTGTTCAATTATACTCAAAAAAAAATCGCTGTCAAATTTTCAAGGACTTTTTTTACTCAAAATAAAATAAACAAAAAATATTATATCATTCCAAATAAATCACAAAATGTAAACATAAAAGGATTTGATTATTTCCAAATTTTATATAATAAAAATAAAAATATTTATTTTATAAAAAAAAATTAAAAAATGAACCTATTAGATCACGAAACCATACAAACTATTGTGGAAGTAACATGAGCTATATTTGCATATATTGGAATCTTAGTTATGATAGTTTGATGAATAAAAGCTGTATGTTTATTGATTTATAAACGATTTTTCAATCGTAGTTTTTCCACATGAATGATTCGTATAAAACTCTGACACTATTTGGTATTATCTTTAGAATTTTTGGTAGCCAAAGATATCCTAGAATCTATAGTAAATCCAACCACTGAATGATTAATCACCTTATGAGCTATTGTACTTATTCGTACCGTTCTTTCATATTTTCTAAACAAAGAAATCCTAGAAGTTAAAGAGGAAATAAAATATTATGAAGAAAAACTAAAAGCCCACGAAGAAGCAAAAAAAGAAAAACTAAAAAAAACTAAAGAAAAAACTACCACCGCAAAAAATAAAAAATAATAAATTATTATCATACACTATTTTCCATCTCCAACTGAATAAGGTGATTCAATTCTCATGCATATTCTAAAGGTAATTCTTTTGTGATAGACGAGATAAATCCATTCACAATCATAGCCATAGCTTTTTCTTCAGAAAGTCATCTACTCATCAAATAAAAAAGCTGATTTTCATCAATTTTTCATGCAGTCGCTTCATGAGAAACTGTCGCATCATCGGTTTTGATTTGAATAGTAGGAATCGTATCTGAAACTGAAATTTCATCTAAAAGCAACGCATCACAGCGAGTCGAAGCTACAGCTTTTTCTGCACTTGGTTGGATTTGGACTAATCCACGATATGTATTCACTCATCCAGATTTGGAGATAGATTTAGAAATCGTATTCGAGGATGTATTTTTTCATATATGAATAACCTTTGTACCAACATCCTGATGCTGATCTTTGGATGCAACAACTAAGGAAAGATTATCAGATGTAGAATTATCTCATTTGAGAATACTGCATGGATAGAGCATTGTCGCTCATGAACCTAAATTTCATCCAATCCACTCCATATGACTATTTTCTTCTACTAACGCACGTTTTGTATTCAGATTAAAAGTATTAATTGACCAATTTTCCACTGATGTATAACGCATTGATGAATTTTTACCAACAAAAATCTCTACACAACCTGCATGCAATGAACGTTTATCATATTTCGGAGCCGAACATCATTCAATATAACTACAACTTGTCGAATCTTCGAGAACGATAAGTGTATGCTCGAATTGACCTCCTTCATACGTATTCATACGAAAATACGCTTGTAAAGGATCAGAAATCTGAATTCACTGTGGAATATAAACAAAAGTTCATCCACTCCAAACTGCTCCATGAAGTGCAGCAAACTGATGATCAGTAGATGGTACCAGCTTCATAAAATATTTACGTACCAAATCTGAATGTTCACGTATAGCTACTGAAATATCATCAAAAATAATTCAGCTTTTTTGCCATTTCTCTTTGAGTTTATGATAAACTACAGACGAATCAAATTGGCCTCCCACTCATGCGAGAAATTGCTGTTCGGCCTCTGGAATATTTAAACGTTGAAAAATATTCTTAATATTTTGCGGAACTTTATCTCGTGAATCTGCAGCTCACACGAATCACTTTTTTGGTTTAGCATAATAAACTAAATTATCAAAATCAATCGACGAAATATCTGGACCAAAACCTGGCCTTTTTATTTGCTGAAAAACCTTGAATGACTCCAGTCTATGTTGAAGCATCCAATCAGGCTCTTCTAAATCAAATGAGATTTTTTTGATAGTATCTTCATTTAATCATTTCAAAAAAACATCATACAATACACTATCTGGAGTCTCTATAAATGACTGATTATCTACCACTTTCAAATTTCAAAAAAAAATAAACACAAAAATATAACAAATAAATCTGAAAAATCAATTCAACAAAACTTACTTTTTTTCTGGTTTCTTAAACCATCAATAAGTATTACTTTTTCATATATTCATACTCTCTTTCATATTTCACCAAATTGAACTAATTGAATATCATGATCCCTGTTTCATCAAATACCTACCCAAATCACTTCATTCATCCATCCAACTAAAATATTTCTGAAATTCGTTATAATTATGTAAATTTCTGCTAAATGAAACTGGAAACATCTTAGCCAAAAATTTGATAATCTTACCATCAATATTATACATTACAGTATTATTTGCCCATCCAATATTACTCTCTGATATTTGATTTTTCAAATAAGATACCAATTCATATTTATAGGATTTCTGAACTCAATCAATCCAATCTTGTTGATCTTGCTCCAAATTATCCTCATATCATAAAACATCTAAATTGGAATCAAATACTCACGACAAAAAAGCAATTTTTCAATTCAATCTTTCCACTTTTTTCATTGAATTTCACTCAAATTCGACCTGAACTTCCGACTGAGGAAAGATTCGAACCAAATCTCACTGTGGATTAATAATAATAAGTTTTTCATTTCTTTCTGTCTTCAGTGACGGATAAGATATTTTAATATTTTCAGACAAAACTTTAGCAAAATTTGGAATTATATCATAATCATCATAACCCATTAAGTTAGTCATCTGAATATAAGCATCTTTTCTATCCACTAAATCATTTACTCATAGCATTCTGATTTCATTTTGTCTATTCATCAAAAATCACTGTATATCAGGTTCTTCTGGATAAAAATAGAACATTCCAGAAATCAAAATAAAAAAACTAAATATTCATCAAACTATTTGTAATAGATACTTCCATCTACTTCTCAATTTAGTTGTCCATCGTATTCATAGAATTATCAATCACAAAAGTATGAATAGCTGATGAGAAATATTTAATAATGGACGGAAAAAAACATGAAGAAAAAGATATAAATTTCCATAAATCAAAACATTTCTAATAAGTTCATACTTTTTATCTGGTTCATACTCAATAGAATAATAATAGAAATACGAAAAACTAACGAGCAAAAGATATAATCGATATCTAAGTATAAAATCAACAAAAGAATCTTCCAATACAAAAACAACAAACAATCACAACAATACCCAAATAACTATAAACTGTAATAACTGTACTATTTGTTTTCTAGTAAACATCTATAAATCATAAGCTAAATCTATTCTAATACTATTTTTTCTATTTTATTTGGAAAATTTTTCGACAAAAAATCTAGCAATTTATCTTGATTATCGGACTGTACCAAAAGTATTTTTTCTTCATCTTTTTCTATCTTATTACCCCTCAAACAATAATTCTGAACATAATTCAATTTTTTTAGATCATTCACAAGTCAGGATTTTAATATAGCAGTAATTATTTTTCTCAAATCTCTAGAAGTTCACCTATACACAAATGTCAGATAAATCATACAACAAAATTCTTACAATCTAAAAATCTGAATTTAATGTACAATTTCTTAATAAAAATTCAAGACAACACTAAAATTATATCAATCAATTCTCGGTTAACTCCCTTTTTAATGCCCCACGATCATTTGCATTAAACATTGCCATTTCTGCAGTAATCTTTCCACTTTTCACCAAGCGTACAAGATCATCTTCTAATAAACACATTCAACTCGCTCTATAAGTATATATCACATTTCTTAATTGATTCATTTTATTTTCACGAATAGTGTTTTCCACCGCCTTATTATTTAATAGAATTTCATGAGCTGGAACCATTCATTTTCAATCGACTGTTTTAATCAATTTTTGAACGACTACAGCTGTCATATTTTCAGAAATCTGATTTTTAATTGTTGGCTGTTCATCCTCAGGAACCATTGATATAATCTTGTTTATTGTTTGTTCCGCTGATCTTGAATGAATTGTAGTCAACACCAGATGTCATGTTTCAGCTAAAGCAATAGCATTTCTCAGAGATTCTGTATCTCTAACTTCACCAAACAAAACAACATCTGGTCTCTGTCTCATAGCATATTTCATAGCAGAACCAAAAGAAATTACATCCTTACCCAATTGTTTTTGTTCAAAAAGTGCTTTCTTAGGATCAAAAATATATTCAATAGGATCTTCAATCGTAATAATGTGACATGCTCTCGTAATATTTATCTCCTCAATCATTGCAGCCAATGTTGTAGACTTTCATGATCATGTAGGTCACGCCACAAACACTATTCCACTAGTCTTTTTTGTTAAAACCCTCAATATATCTGGCAATCACAAATCACGAATAGTCGGAATTTTCTCTTCAAGCAACCTAGCAACCACCATTTTATGTCCTCTTTGACGAGAAATATTAATTCTATATCTACGTCAATGTACAGAATATCATAAATCACAACTAAGATTCTGTTTATATAACTCCTGATCTTCTTCTGTCATCAAAATATTCGCAATAGCTTCCAATGTCGGATCTTCTAATTTTGGAGCTGTTGTCACCCTATGAACCTCTGAATAAATTCTAAGTGCAGGTTCCTCGCCATATGTAAAATATATATCTGATGCTTTATTCTGGATCATCAACTGCAATAAGTACAAAAGATAATTCCTAGGATCTAAAACTGTTCAATCCTCCAAAGCGACTGAACCATCTTCCAAAGTTCATTTACCTTCTGGAATTTTACTAGAATCATTTTTTAGCAATCCATTTGATCATGTAGAAGTATCTTCCTCAACTTCAACTTCTTCATTAGGATTATCACTCAACATATTCGTTAGATCCGCCATTTTTTTATTTTTATATATAAAAAGAAAATACATTTCTTACTGCAATTATAATCAAAAAAATTATATATGCAAAAATTTCAGGACTTTTTTTATTTTTAATTAAAACCACATATCTACTACGAAAAAAATCATATTTTCAGCTTGAATTTCCACATAAAATTATCAATATATTAAACTGAATACATAATAATTGTATTATTTTAAAATTCACATAAATATATAATGTCTACACTTATTGTTGCCCTCCTCGTAACTTGAGGAGTAGTTATTTGAGCAATTGGTTGATTTTTTGGTTACAAAAAAACCATGACTGAAAAAGCCATCAAATTCAAAGAAAGAATGGCTAGAGCCAAAGAAATCGAAGAAGAGATCCTTGAAGAAGCAAAGAAAAAATGAGAACAACGCATTGCAGAAGCGGAAAAAAAAGCTGAAAAAATCGAAGAACAAAGATTAGCAAAAATGGAAGAAATCCAAAATCGTCTCCTAGATAGAGAAGAAAAAATGGAGCAAAGACTCGAAAAACTTGAAGAAGAAAAGAAAAAAGTTCTTGATTTACGCCAACAAGCTGAAGACATAGTAAAACAACAAATGGATAAATTAGCTGAAATTGGAAAATTATCACCAAAAGAAGCAAAAGAACAAATCTTTGCTATGATCGAAAAAGAACAAGCTTCTGAAATTGAACGTTTCGTTGAAAAATACAAGACAATCAAGACAGAGGAAGCCGAAACTGAAGCTGCAAAAATCATAGTTCAATCTTTACCAAAATTAGCTACTCAAAATATTGATGAATTTACCACAAAAACTGTAGATTTACCAAACGAAGAATTTAAAGGAAAACTAATCTGAAGAGAATGAAGAAATATTTCATTTTTCGAAAAAACTACAGGAGTTGAATTACTTATCGACGATACTCCAGGATGTGTAAAACTTTCTTCATTTGATCACGAAAAAAGATTTATCGCCGCTCAGACTCTGGAAAAATTAGTAAAAGACTGAAGAATTAACCCAATGTATATTGAAAAAATTTACAATCAAGTTGTAGCTGATTTGGAACAAACATTTATTGAAAAGTGAAAGGAAGCTTTGAATATTTTAAATCTTCCTATGATGAGTCCTGAAATAGTAAAAACAATATGACAATTCTTCTTACGTTTCAGTTATGGACAAAGTCTTTGGCAACATTCAGTTGAAGTAGCTAGAATTGCTGAAGCAATCGCAATCGAAGTATGACTAGATCCAGTAATGGCTAAAAAAGCATGATTACTACACGATGTATGAAAAATCCTTTCAACTACATGAGAATCCCACACAAAATTATGAGCAGACTTACTTAGAAAATGGTGAATGGATCCAATAATTATAAATGCAGCTGAATCACATCATTACGATGTAGCTATGACTCATCCAATTTCTTGGGTAGTTGCAGCCGCTGATGCTATGTCTGCATCTCGTCCTGGTGCTAGATTCGACACAAAAGAATTATTCATTGAGAAAATGTGAGAACTTGAAAAACTTATCACTGAAGTAAACTGAGTAGACAAAGTGCATATCATGCAAGCCGGAAGAGAAATTATGGTTTATGTGGATCCTAAAGAAGTTCCTGATCAAGACGTAGAAAAAGTATTAGAAGAAATCTGAGTAAAAATAGAAGACCAGCTAGATTATCCTGGAATTATCAGAATTTCATGAATCAGAGAGACAAAGATTATACAATACCTAAGATAATAATATTTAATTAAAAATTATAATTATGTATCCATATATTGAAATATTCGGAACACAGATTTCTATGATGGTTATAGGTACAATAATTGCTACTATAATTTTTTTGGTGACAGCACGAATATTAACAAAAAGAAATCACCAAGATTTTCTAAAATTATTTTATCGACTACCTTGACGAATTATTTTATCTTACGTACTATGACGCTATACGGCATTTGCACTAGAAACTGGAGTATATTTTCCACACTCATTATCTCAATTACTCACAATATTAAGCCCACAAAATTTTAATTTTCATTTTGTAGGACTACTACTTGCTACATGGATATGTTTAGCCATATTTTTTTCTAGTATAAAAAGAACTGAAAATAAAAAAATCCGAGCAGATATAATTTTCTTATCAATGGCTAATGCTCTAATTATATTCTGAATTTTCATCACTCTATGAGATTCTGTAATATGAAAACCTACGGAAAGCATATTTGCAATACGTTCATTAACTGACAATAGTGCCCTAACCAAATTTGATGGTGTATACCCTGTATGATTATTCATATCATTCTGAGTCCTCATAATCCATGTATTAGTATCAGTTTTTAGTATCATACTTAAAAAAAACGGACTATGAATGTGGTGACTAATTTGAATATTAATTGTATTTAATATCGCTTTCTTATTCCAATCTTATCCTAGATACTGATTAATATCCATATTTTGAACATCATTTGATATAAAACAATACATATCTTTCTTTATAATTATAATCTGAATAATCACAGCCATAAGACGAGAAAAGAAAAGATTTTAAAAATTCATGTTAAAAGTTTTACTATGAAATTCTTCTTCGCAAAAACAGATAGTTTATATAAAATATTCAAATCTCTAGAAAAAATTCCTTCACACAGAAGTGTTGAAATTTTTATTGATCCTGAACATTCTCTTTTTGACAATGAATGGTGGTGACAACAAATAAAAGATATAATTGATAAAAATAAGATAGATGCAACATTTGTAACTAAGAATAAAAAAAATAGAGATTATCTAAATTCTGTTTGATTAAAAACAAACCTAATTAAAGAGAAGCACATACAAAAAGCCATAAATATGGCTTACCTATTTTTATTCAATATCAAGAAATTCCATTTACAAACATATGAAAGTAAAAAATATTTATTCATTCTAATCTTCTTCTTTGAAATACTGATAATACTATGAGTTTTGCGATTCATTATTTCATTAATAGTTCCAAGCGCAACCATTATCATACAACCATCTGAAAGTACTGAAACTATAATTTACAACGTACGTTATTACCCAAATAATGATTCATCTTCTGCAAATGAAACCAGATTTTTATATGTTCCTTTTTATACAGGAGCCATTAATTACAAACATGAATTAACAATATCCACTGCAAATAGTAAATATATTTCAAACCCATCACAAGGAGAAATTAAAATCTACAATAAAAAAGATCAAGAGTACAACATAATGAGAAATACCCAATTCAATACATCAGACTGACTAATATTCCGTGCCATTAACGATTTTATTCTCCCACCTTGAACAGAAAAGCATCCATCTGAAACTATCATAAGCGTTAAAGCCGACGAATATGATAACAACTGAGAATTGATAGGTATCCGCTGAAACATACCAATCAAAACACAGATGTACATCACAAAACTTGAAGAATCATCTATTACAAAAGATATCCGAGCTGAAAGTATCGAAAATTTTTATTGATGGAATTCTGAATCTATATGAACAGTAACAGATAAAGACATAGAACAGCTTAAACAAAAATTAATAGACCAAGCCTATATCAAAAAAATGCAAGTCGTAAATGACAATTTTCCAATAACCTGATGATTTGTACTTCCATTTGAAACTATTACTACAACCACTTTTAACGATATTGAAATTCCTCAACTTAGTTGAGATAATGTTTCCACGATAAAGTGAACAGCTTTTGTAACTTACGACTACATATACGTTTTATGGTCAGATTTATACCAAGTATTTATGACATACGTCAACGAAAGACAATCTGAGAATAATCTTACTGTAAAAATAGATCCAAATACTCTACAATTTCTAAAAGACTCAAATAATACCAATACAGATGAAGTTAAAAAAATCTGAAAAATTTATTCAATACCTACCCAAATAGACATAGTTCAAACATATGATTTTGAAAATGATACCAAACAAATCATTCCTGAAATAAAAAACAAAATTGCAGGAATGAATGTTGATGATGCGAGAAACTACATTTTATCCACTTATAATGAAATCTGAAGTGCAAAAATTTCTGTCCCTTTACGATATAATTCAATCCCTGTAGTAAAATCTAGAATTAAAATTACCGATAAATAATTAAAGTTTCTTGCAATTTTGATTTACATTTATACAATTCAAGTCAATAAATTAGATTTAAATAATTGTATATAAAATATGGCTAAGAATCTCGTAATCGTGGAGTCTCCCGCAAAGTCTAAAACCATAACTAAAATACTCTGATCTGATTTTGAAGTGAAAGCTTCACTTGGACATATAGTTGAACTGCCAAAGAACGGAAAATGAGTTGATATTGAACACGACTTTAAACCGTTATATCAAATAAACCCAGAAAAAAAGAGAACTGTAAATGAACTCAAAACATTAGCAAAAAATGCTGATAAAGTATGGCTCGCAACCGATGAGGATCGTGAATGAGAAGCTATTGCATGGCATGTTGCCAACGAATTATGACTACCAATAGACAAAACTCCTAGAATTGTATTTCACGAAATCACAGAGAAAGCTATTAAAAATGCTGTCCAAAATCCAAGAACAATAGATATGAATCTAGTAGATGCCCAGCAGGCTAGATCTGTTTTGGATTATTTAGTATGATTTGAACTTTCTCCAGTATTATGGAAAAAAGTAGTTTGATGAATATCAGCATGAAGAGTTCAATCTGTAGCTGTTCGTATGATAGTTGAAAGAGAAAGAGAAATCGAAAAATTTAATAGTTCATCAACTTTCAAAACTGTTGGAACATTTTCATGAAATTCCAAAAAATCATTTCCTGCTACATTAGACAAAGAATTCAAAAAATCTAATGAAGTTGTTCCTTTCTTAGAATACTGTAAAAATGCAAAATTTAGCGTAGAAAATGTAGAGAAAAAACCATGAAAAAGAGCCCCATCTGCTCCATTTACTACATCCACATTACAGCAAGAAGCCAGTAGAAAACTTGGATTTTCTGTATCTCGTACAATGCAACTTGCACAGAAATTATACGAATCGTGAAAAATTACATATATGAGAACAGATTCTGTAAATCTTTCTCAAGACGCAGTAAATGCAGCGAAACAAGAAATCATTAAAGATTATGGAGAAAAATATTCCAATCCTACAGCATACAAAACAAAATCTGCATGAGCACAAGAAGCCCACGAATGTATCAGACCAGCACATTTGGAAATACGTAACGCAGGAGATGATCCTTCTCAAAAAAAGCTTTACGATTTGATATGGAAAAGAACTATCGCCTCCCAAATGGCTCCCGCAAATATAGAAAAAACTATAGTTACAATAGATATTTCTGGAGCAAAAAGTAAATTCATTGCAGAATGAGAAGTAATTACATTTGATGGATTCTTAAAAGTTTATTCTGAGTGAACTGATGACGATGAAACATCAGATACAGTTTTACTTCCAAAATTAGAAAAAGGTGAAGCTTTGGATATGTCTAAAATTGTCAGCACCGAAAAGTTCAAGAAACATCCACCTAGATATACAGAAGCCAGTCTTGTAAAAGAACTAGAAAAAAGATGAATTTGACGTCCATCTACTTATGCTTCAATTATTACAAAAATTCAAGATAGAAAATACGTAGTCAAAGAAGATAGAGACTGAGAAAAAAGAGATTATACTGAAATTACATTAGAGAAATGAAATATATCTGAAAAAACTAAAAACCAAAATAGTTGAGCTGAAAAATGAAAACTCTTCCCTACTCAAGCATGAAGAGATGTAACAGATTTTCTGATGAAAAATTTTGAAAACATAATGGACTATAATTTCACAGCATCAGTTGAAACTGATTTCGATGAAATCGCAGAATGAAAAATTCAGTGGATAAAAATGATGCATCAATTTTATGGACCATTCCATGATGAAGTAGTCAAAGCTCAGTGAGTAGACAGAATTATTTCTGAAATAACATTATGAGAAGATCCAAAATCTGGTAAACCTGTAATGGCTAGAACCGGGAAATTCTGACCATTTATCCAGATTTGAAACTCTGACGATCCAGACAAAAAATATGCAAATATTCCAAGCGATAAGTCGTTGGAAACTATCACTCTCGAGGAAGCATTACAATGTTTCACACTTCCAAGAGAAGTATGAGAATACGAATGAGAAAAAATTACTGCAGCAATTGGAAGATTTTGACCTTATTTGAAATACAAAAATATTTTTGCATCTATTCCAAAGAATCCTGATAATCCGTTAGATCCTCATACAATTACTCT
>Ga0326513_10002885_pt1 | contig 12557 bp, 26 predicted proteins | sample 2_2465_0518_D_FD_203654 | JGI IMG/M metagenome (GOLD analysis project Ga0326513, IMG submission 203654) | Bovine rumen microbial communities from UC Davis, California, United States - 2_2465_0518 | ecosystem: Host-associated > Mammals > Digestive system > Stomach > Rumen | place: USA...
TTCCGAAATCGAATCACAAATCACAGCAGAATCGATGCTGTGCCAACCATCCAGAACTTCAAACCGGATACCGTTCGCGTATCCATTTGTATCGACACGAAACTCTACACAATCCGAATCATCATTGATGTAATGATCGGACATTCTTTCAACAAGAGCTTCGATTGTTTCCGGTCTCGAAGCAATAACCTCAATGCAGCTAGGAACAACCGGCCTGAGTGTAAACTTCATCCCTGCATTGCATGGTTCAGCCCGAACAACCTTATACTGCGCCTTTCCCACCATCAAAAGTGGACTATTAAGATATGAATTTGTTTCGCCCATGATTTTTACTCCTCATCATCGTCATCATCGTCATCATCGTTGGACAATGATTCAAACTCGAAATATTCAGCAAGACAGTCTGAACAGCAGAATCCAAGTTCATCATCATGTTCATCGGAGCTAGGTCTTATATACATGAAGTCCGGGTTCAAGTATGTTCCACATTGCGAGCATCTTTTGATTGCAAATATCGAAATGCCATTTATAGCTTTTTCAACGCAACACTCACAAACATTGACTTCACTCCCGTCGTCAAGTTTCTTTGAATATTCGGCGACATCGCCGCAAAACTGACACTTGACCTCTTTTTTCTCTGTTTCTTTTTTGCCCATGATTTATCTCCTGTTGCTTTGAACGTTACTTCACGTTCTCCCTATACTCAGCGTCCCACTCGTGTGTTTTGTTTGAGATTTCTGCAATGTGACGTTTAAATCCCCACCATTTCTGATAGCCAGAAATCTTGTAATATTCGTTGATATCGTCTCCAACCAACGGGCGGGGACACCATTTGTGCGTTACATCGTAATGTCTCACCACATGATTGATATCGATATCATACCTCCGCACCAGGTATGCAATCAGCCATGCGGCCCTGTCCAATGTGCGTTCATCGATATACCAATCGCGGTCTTTGACTGACATCGATTTCTTGTTCAACTTATTGTCCATCAAGTCGATGCCGATTGAATTGCAGTTTCGCGCTCCGCAATAGGTCTGAATACCGGACGTTGCCACGTGATATGCCGCGAACGAGCAGGGAATGATACTGACCGTTTCGGTTGTCCCAACCGAATAATGCGCCGATTTCGCTTCGTTTGTCCGGTTGTAATAATCGTAACACCACCATGCATTGCATCCCGGTGCAACGGGATAGTGACAAACGATCCACTCTATTTTATTGCCTTTTCGGCTGCCGTAGTGAAATGGCATGATTCTAACTCCTTGTATAGTTTGTTTATAAGCTCAAATCCGGAATAACCGGCTTTAGGTCTCCCGTTCGCATCCGTCTCTACTTTAAAAACACGAAACTGCCTGTCACCTTTCATTTGCTCTGCATAATAAACAGCGTCCGTCTGGTTTGTGAAAACTTCACATGACGCCGACCAATCAATAATGTTTTTCCCACAAATGTTTTTTGGTGTAAAAAACACTATTTCGTAATGAAAAGGCACAATCAGCTCCCTTTCGATATTCCTTAAAACTCAAACTTCTTTTGCGAATCTTCAAGCGGTATGTGCGACAGTATCTCGTCATGCGTTTTCTTGAGCATTTCGAGTTCTTGGTCACGAACGACGGCTTTTACTTCTTCTCCATCCTTACACAGGTTCAACGACTCAACGAAATCCGTGGAAGCATCGAACCCATGACGCTTCGCAAGGTCTTTCACTCGCTTTGTCATTCCCTCGGCCAGTAAAGAGTTAATCACTCCATCAACGTTCAGCCGCTCAATTTCCTCGGCATTCGTAACGACGTCTAACATCATTGCGTACTTTATCAAAGCGTCGAGAAGCAATTGGTTTGCAGTCGAAATCTTAAAGGTGCAATCACCGAAAATAGTATTATCTGTTTCGTCACAAGACATTGTTTGGCTCCTGTTATTAGTAATTATTCACCGCGAACTTTTTTGGCGAGCGATGATGCAGACTTAAAGCGCACGACTTTCCTTTCCGGAATAACGATAGGCTCGTTTGTTGCCGGATTGAAACCGTTCCGCTTCGCTGTTTCTTTTACAAAAAGGCGACCGAAGTCACGGATACGAATCTCACCGCCACGTGAAAGCTCTTTCGCCATTTCAGAGAACACGGCGTCGATAACCTCTGCTGCAACCTTTGTGGTTACGCCCGCATTCTCTTTTACCTTAAACATGAGTTCTTTCTTTGTCATACTTTTCTCCTATTTAGTTTGTCGGTTGCGAACCGCTCGCAACTGGTGCTATATAGCCACAGTTACGAATCACTTGTCAAATTCTTTTTGTGTCAAAAGCAAAGGATCTGTCTTGAACAAACAAATGACCAATTCAGACAAATTCCTTGCCTCGCGTGTCGGGCCGTATTTTCGCAGGTTTGAACCGCCCATATTGTACGCCATGATAACCTTCTTTTCGTCCCCATTAAAGTCAATCAACAGCTTTTTGATATAAGAAGCGGCTGCGATTGTAGACTGAACGGGATCTTTTCGGTCTGAGCATCCATACTTTTTTGCGATCAATGAAGTAAGCTGCCACGGGCCAACGGCTCCATGTTTTGAAACCGCATCGAGCTTTCCGCCACTTTCCGAAAGCATCAAGTATAACCACTTAGGGTGAAGCCGTTGTTCCCACAAAGCGTCTTCCACATCGGATACCCATTCGGAAGCATGTTCAAGACGTGATTCGTAACGGTCTTTATCAGCCTGGGCTAAAACCCAAGCAGGACAAATATTTTCCGCATAAGCGAATGAAGGGAACAAAAGAAAAATGAGCAATATGATTCGTTTCATATCCAATCCTTGATTACGTTTATAATCGCCGCCGCAAAAAGCAGAACAGCGACGACGAGTATAAACGAAACGAATGCCTTTTCAAACACGCGCTAATCTCCAAACGTTAGGTAGTCTGAGTCGAAATCAATCGGTTCAAAGCACCAATGCTGAAACGACTCCTTTTTATTCATAAGCGCCTTGTTCGCTGCCTGAATCAAATCATCGTCTGTTTTGTTCTCACAATCATCCTCCGACCAACAAAACACTTCCGGACGATAAGCATTGCCCCCATCACGTCGAATCGTAGAAACGATGTAGATGCCTTTAACCGGCTGCTCAATTTTGCCGTCCGGAACTTCAACAAATGCGGGGTGACATGCTATCAATTTTGCCATACACAACCACGCCGGGGAACCAAAACAATTCGAGATCGATCCGGAAATCTCCGCCATGTGAAGCAAATCCTCTCCCGTGTAAATAAATTCGCCCCCATATTTCCTGTAGTAGTACAGGTATTTATTTGGTGCGACTTCCAGAAGTACGTAACATGCCATAACTAAAACCCTCCCCTCAAAGACTGAATAATGTCAACATAAGCCCGGACAATCTTCATTGTTTCTATGAAAAATGACTCGTTCGATTTTGCGACAAAGGAAATATTTCTTATTTGCTCACCCGCCGTGTCTCTGAGTTCACTGATTGCCTTTTGTGCTTTTCCTCGGATGGCAATATTATATGCCATTTCCGTTTGTTCATAACTCGTATTCATTTACTTTCCCTTTTTATCTGATGAAGCCCAAAGTCTTCAAACAAAGTCTTAACAGCAAGTTCAGGCGTGACGCCGAAATATTCCGTCTGGTGATAATAATCTGCTGCACAATCATTGCAGCAAAATGTATTTCCGAACTTGTCTTCGCGCTCAAACCGAACATCCCCGTTCATGTTTCCCTCACAAAAACAACATTTGCACATAAGCATACTCCTTGCGTTTGTCACTCACAGATCCAGTCGAGCTTCTTGAGGTATGTCAACAACTCCGACTCCCACACAGCCCAATCATAATCGCCTTCTTTTTGATCCTCGCTGCAATCAAAACCAGTTTTCTCAATGCAGGGGCTATCAGGATCAACCGAATGGCCCTCCACAAGCCGAAGCTCCGTCCGGCTTCCGGTATGAGAATGAATACCGACCTCGTTTCCTATCGAATACCCATACTCGGCTTCAATATGATTGCCGTCGTCGAGAATAAACCAAGTGCAACAATCTCGCTCAATCGTTTCGATAATTTTAGCCATGCTAAACTCCTTGTTTTTTTCGTTCGAGGGTTATTGTCTGCCCGTCGAACGCGGCCTCATAATCGCCGAACTTAATCAAATAACTCAAAGAGAAATCGGTCTGAGAACACGCGACTGCGATCTCGGATATACCCTGAACCAAACTCCCCTTTTCAGAAGATCCCAAACAAACCATGACAGGGGCATCTCCGCAGGTTTCGAGCAAAACCTTTAACCTGAGAATAAGATCTCCCAACATGACTTGTTCCGGGCACTCAAATTCCATTACGTTACTAGCCATAATAACAAAGCTCAGTTGCACGACAAAACAGAGCTTTCATTCTGTCTTCAAGTTTGTTTACATCAGACGGCAAACCAAGTTCGAGAAGGGCGTCGTCGGGCTCTCCAGTGTAACCGTATTCGTGATTGTCGAGTTCATATCTCAAGGCATCGACAGCGAACTCGTCGTCTGTTTTGATCATTTCAGACAGTTTCCTAGACCACGAAAGCACGGTTTCGACGATCATTTTGGCATCTGTGGCCAGACAAAAACCGCCTCCGGGTATTCGTCTTAATTTATCCTTTTCGTCGAGCGTCAGCCCGAACTTCTCCAACATGTCGTGAAACTGATCGTCATTAAAGGCGAACTCTATGGGCAGGGCGTCGATAGCCTCACGTTCTGCAAGTTTGAAATCGCTATAACTCTTGTACTCGCTCATTTTTTCTCTCCATGATGAAATCGTCTGAATCGATTGTGCTGAGGATTTGAAGTACCTCTCGCAAACGGCTCACAGTTTTATTGTCAATAGCATAGGGCAGAAGCGCTCTGACATCTGCCCGAATCGAACGCAACCTTTTGAATTGAGCAGGAATAGGCATTGTTGTCTCCTGCTTGTTTTTCAAGTCAGCGAAATTCATTTCGTCTCCGGATAAAGGTTTTCAAAGACAGTCAAACAAAGGTCGAATATGTCCTTTATCGCACTCAACGCTTCGTCTCTCGTATCGAATGAAGCGAAATGCGTTTCACCATTTCTTGAGTAGTCGAACATATACTTGCCGGAATCTTTGTCACGATAAACATAACTGAGTGTCCTTAACAGCTCGGTCGTTCGCTCCTTTTCGTCGTTCGCAAGATTTACCAACTTTTGGTGCATGTTTGCGGCAGCAATCTGTCGCGCAGGGTATCGAACTTCTCTCATGTCAAACTCCTTTAATACTTCGCCAATGTGCGTTCTTTTCGTGCATAGCTTTCGGTCTTGAAAATACACTCCGAAGTTTTGCGTGGACTATACGGGGTGTCACCATCTTCGATGAACGCAACGGCCCCGCCATGCTTAATGGCTGCCACCGTTGCGTCCAGTGCAGACTTAAACTCGTACTCAATCGTAAGGGTGAAGTCTGTAAGTGCGTATCGATAGCCTCCGCTAATCATCCTGACGTAATAGTACGTTTTGTTCTCGATCGGTCTGAAACAACAAAAATTTCGGTTATACACACCGAAACCCGAATCTGCACAAGCATCACACATATCGAACTCCAATCGGCCACGCGTTGTGGCCGGGTAAGACTATTTCCGTTTCGGCGTCAAAAAGGTCAATGTCTCACAAACGATAACCTGAACCGATTTGCCGTCAGGCCGTTCTTTTGAACCAATACGTCCCTCGATGCAGCACGAATCACCTTTGTTCAAATACTGTTCGCAAAGATCTCCCTGCCTGTTTTTTGAAACGATGCGATGCCACATGACTGTCTCTTTCCCGTCAAGATCAACGGTGCTGTTGCAAAGCGTAAACTCTACTAGGCCATTGTCATTTCTTTGTGGCTTTTGGCCAACCCTGCCGATAAGAACGGTTTTGTTGTAACTTGATGCCATAACTTTACTCCAAAGGTGAAATGTTCCCGAACCTCTCAGACCACCTGATTTGTTCGTAAACAAAGCCACACGGCCTTGTTTACGTCAAAACCTAACACACCAAACCCCCATTGTCAAACACTTTTTATTTGCAATATATAATAATGTTGCGTTTATGTGCTCTATGGGAGTCTACAAAAAAAGCCCGCACAGTATGCACGGGCTTGACAGGAGATTCTGTCGTCATGGGGTAAAATGGAGCTTATGTCATGTGCGAACAAAAATCAACACAATACTTCCATACGCGCCGGTTCAGAAACCGTTCAGAAACCCTTTAGAATGCGTTCAGAAACCTTTCTGAACGTTTCTGAAACTTTCATAAGCTTTTAGAATGCTTTCTGAACGTTTCAGAATGCTTTCTGAACCCTTTAGAATGCTTTCATAACCGTTCAGAAACGTTTAGAAAGCCTTCAGAAACTTTCAGAACGCTTTAGAATGCTTTCTGAAAAAATTTTCGCCAATGAAATCAGTGGGTTAAAATTCGCAAAGTGCGCTAATAAATAAAAACAAATAAAATAAAAACAAAAAAAATAAAAAAAACAAAAACGCGCGCGCGCGCGAAGTGCGCATGATGCGACCGGCCCTTTTGGGAAGGCCGGTCGCTGCAACAATCACTTTATGCCAGCCAATTTGTCAGCCCAGGATTCTGGATAATAAGAGTGGTACCACTCATCAGATTTGTTGAATATCTTTTTGAACGCAATCAGAATCATCGAGGGGATACCGACAACAATCAGATACAAAGGCCCAAGATAAAGCGACTGCACGCTGTGTCCAGATTCGTGCAGCATGATGTTTGGATTAACCCTGTACGGGGTTATGATAAATGGCCCGGTAGAGAAACAGAATTTAAACCGGTCTGTCAGATTCATTCTGAGTTCAAACACGCCGATCTTGTTTGCTTCAAACGAGGAATAGTCGCGATCCTTGCAAAAACAAACACCGAACAGCGCAATCAAAGCTCCAATTACAGCCTGTGGGAGCTGCCAAATAATTGCCAGAACTGACAAAACGCTCGGTTCTGTGTAATTGATCTTCATTGTTTGCCTCCTTTTTGACTATGATCCCAGACTTCCGACGGAACCAATACGATGTCATCTCCGATCTTTTTGACCTCAAAGAAGTCATAAACATCAAAGGTATCCCGTGGCCGCTTTGCAAGTTTCACCTGTGCGTTTCGCGTCGCCGACTGGTAAATGCCTTTGCCCTCAATCATTCCCTCAAGACGTTTTATGAAATCTCCCAATGTCATGCGCTACCTCCGGATAAAAGAAAAGCCAGACGATTCTCACGAATGGTCTGGCCCTGTTTTCGTTTCATTTCACATGGAGTATCAATGCTAGATGAGCATCTAGTTGCCGCCAGTTATGGGGGTAGCGGCAACAAACCCTATATAAATCACCGTTCAGAAAATGGCAAACAAAAAAAAAGCCCAGACTTTGGGGAATCTGAGCTGCTAATCAAACATAGCCATAGTGCTAAAATGGCTAAGAAAACGCAAATGCGGCTTGTATCTTAAATTGAGTTTAAGGTCAATAAAAAAAAGCCCACGCAGACAGGAGCCACACTGCATGGGCTTTTCGGATTCGCACAAAGCACGAAACCAATAGACTTGTACCATTTTGACATTCAGTGTCAAACCGAAACAAGCCCATAGTCGCCACAGGTTGCTCTTATTTTGACTTTTTGACGTGTGCCAACACGAACACGCACCCAAAATTCCGGACGCCGTAGAACGCAACAGAACGCATCTGTGAGGGCAAAACAAAACCCCGGCCTAAAAGGGTGAAAAAGGTCGGGGTTCTGTTTCATTGCCGAAGTTGGAGGTTTCGACAAAAGAAATAAGCGGTGCCGGTAAATTGTGTCTCTCACGAGACGCGAGCTTTTTTGGTTTTGTGTTCTTAAATTTATTGGCACCGCTCATATTTACCGTCTGGACTCGAACCAGAATCTCCTGTTACTTTCGTTACAGGCGCCCTATTCCTTTTAGACCACAGTAAATAATGCCGACGGTCGGAGTTACCTAGAATTTCAGGCGAGCGATCGATTCACCTTCAAAACTGACCGACTTCTTCATCCGAAAATGACGTTTTGCCATGGGAACCTTCATTCGTGACTTGTCACTATTGAAAATCCTTAAACTACGACGGCGCTTATTCTCGAACAAGTGTACGCTTGTCGAGGTCGAAGACGTTAGCACCCGCCTTCAAGTGCGGAGAAACTTTCACCATCTCCGAGTGGCTGCGCGAAATCACCCGTCCGCGTCGGGTTGCCATTGTCGTACAACAAGATGGCAAATAGTCGGTCACGGGATCGAACCGTGTCACTTGGCGAAAGATTCGGGGTCTTTGAATGTCAAATGATGTCCATTTTACCGACTGAAAATGCCGATTGTGATGGTTCGAACATCACTCCCCCTAGTTGATGTCATCGCTCTAGGTGCTCTCCCGGTCGAGCTCAATCTGGCTGACGCCGACTTCGTGGCATTCGAGTATCCGTCGGCAAAACCCGGCAGGTTGTGTGCGCTCTGCCGGGGCTTGTTTGATCGTCTCGGCCCAAACAACAAAACCGTTGGCTCCAGCCGTTTACCTCTCGAAGGATTTTGAAATCTAATAGTAGATAACTAAAAGACACCCTTGCGCAAAATAAACGCGGTATGCAATCGTTTCGCGGAAAACGAATAACCGCCAATTCCCATCACACAATGAGAATCGGAATACGCACTACATAGCATGGTTTGCAGAATCGGTCAACCTTAATTTTCTTCCACCAGGTCGAAATATTCACGCAGTGCGTCAACCTTTGCAGCACATGATTCCCATGCGGAAATCGCCTGACTCGTAAACACGGCTAAATCCTCATTGGTTTCGAGCCTGTTCGCCACCGGTTTTTCACATGGAGTCAGCAGAGCCGATGGCGGTTTTACTACAACCGTCTGCGTCACAATATCCGGCGAACAGGTCTTGCAACTCGGAAGGAAGCTCACACTGCAACCAATCATCAGGAAGATCGTGAATTTTTTCAACTCGTTCGACATGAGATTCATACGCCTTTTCAATGGCACTTATGGCCTGTTTCAAAACACCGTCATACTTTGCCATATTTTCACGCAGATTGCGATTTTCGGCCTCGGCCATACCTAAAGCCGCCCGAAATGATTCGGCCTCGCTACGGGCCTCTGAGACTTGTTTTTGGGCATTCTTCGCTGAGCATTGCACAAACGCTAAACTCAAAACAAAACAGACAACTCCGTAAGATATGATTATGGCCAAATGCTTTATCGACATGATTCCCCCCGGAAAGTCACAATCATTGACGGGAATGGTGCTGAATTTTTTGCGCCCTCAAATTTTATTCTCCCCGGAAGAAAAGCCACACTCACATTATCTTGCATCCAGATATACTCGTGAAACCACTTCGTGTCAGTTCTGGCGGGAATTAACATAACTGCAAGCCCTCGATGTTCGCTGCACTTCTTCACCCATTTCGCAATCTCACGCCCATAAGGCGGGTTGCAAAAAACAGTTTCGGTGCCCCAGTCTTTCGACAGACCGTCGTCAACCTCGGTGTAATATTTCTCGCACTTGTGGTTGAAATCATCAGCACACGGATCAAGGGTAAAATGGAACTCTTCATTCAGCGTATCGAAGAGCTTTTGAGGCGTGCCCCAGTTCATTTTCTTTGACGAGAATAAGGCTTCGTTTATCATTTTCTTCACCACCTAAACGGATAACAACTGGCTAATGACTTCACCATTGCCAAGACGGATCGCGTCCGAATTCTCGACACATGCACAAAGAAACCGCTTAGACACTTTATCCCTGCGATTTAAGTACGCATTCACCATCGACTTGAACTTGTTCGCAAACGACAGAATGTCTGGGTTCGGCTCTACGCCCATCAACGCAAATCCGCATAGCTGAGTTTGAAGCACGCTGAATATTTCGACGATCTTGCTTCCAAAGATCTCATCACCCGCGCAATTCACTTTACACCCCCATCCTGCTTATAATCGGCTTGTTTCGCATGATTTTCAAATCGTGGTAAATCTCTTTCGCCTGCTCGTAGATTTCCGGTGGCGTCAAGTCGATGCTTGCGTTGATTTCTTTAACGAAGGTGTACCGCTGAAAGTCCTCAATAAATGCGTCAAGTTCCATTTTGAGTGCAGTCAGATAGTCAATCGGAATCTCTTTTTCGCATTCACGGCCACGTTTTTCGATTCTCTGTTTCGCAACATGAGGCGGGCAATTCAGATAAACGACCAATGACGGATACATCACCTCGCGGCTCATGTTCGCGAACAAAGACGAATAGACCTCAACCTCGGTTTCGCACAACGTACCGTCTTTTCGGAGCATTTCGACAAAGCACGAATCACCAAACAGGGAACTATCCTGTACCGACGAAATACCCATGAATGCAGCATCCTGCGCCAACTTTTGCTGCTCAAATCGACGATTGAGCATGTAAACCTGCATCGAGAACGCATATCGTTGCGGATCCTTGTAATACAACGGCAGAAGTGGGTTGCTTTCAACAGGCTCATAAAGGCCCAAACAATCACCCTCTTCGTGGTCAATTACTTCCTGTAACGCTCTTGCCAATGTGGATTTACCGGCACCGATGCAGCCCAACACGCAAATGTGATATCCGCACCGTTCAATCCCTTTTGACAAACACGACTCCTGTACACCCATCACGACTTCTCCTTTTTTCGCTGCTGCAAGTTATTTGCAAATCTTGTCTACATACTCTTTGTCGAGTAAGTCGAACCCGCTTTCCTGTAACGTGGTGATGCTTTCGTCAAGGGCCTTCGGAGACGACACCTTGATCGACACATCCCCCTTTCTGGCTTCGATTTGGGCACCTTTCAGCCACCCATTCGCGAACGCCTTCTCTGCGGTACGTAATAACACATAACCGCCAGAGATGACAAGACAGCCGACCATCATGATCTTCCTCGCCTCGTCCGAAAGTACATCAAAGTCAATAACGACACCGATGAGCAGAGCGAGAACAACAACGACGACGCACCAACGATACGAGATGTACTTTGGAAACCACTTGTCCATGATTGGCACCCCCACGCCAAAGACGAGAATGAACGCAATGATGATAACGGTAGCCCAGAATGGTGAAATCATTAGATGAACCTCCCAAGCAAACTAGTCTGAGATCTTGCACAGGAAAACAGGCCCCTGATTGCCGGTGCCGGTTGTTTTCCAACCAGTTATCAAAACATAAGTGCCTTTCGGTGCCGACGGCACGCCTCCGTTGCCGTCATCATCTGTATCCCATTGATTTGTCGTCGCGTTCCATGCGGCGAGCGGTATCGGAGACGATTGGGTTATTGTGACGACAGACCCGGCTCTTTTTGACGTATTCCAACCTGACGCGTTACTCGGATTTACACAAATGATCCCTCCGACAGGGCAAAAGACTTTGTTCGACACTATCGAAGGTGCGATCCCCGGCAAAGAAACCTCACCTGTGACATAAAGCCCATTACCGCCAGATATCGTAAGGTTTCCGTCGATTTCGAGGTCTTCGGATATTTTGCCAGACAATGCGACATCACCATCAACAGAAAAGTTTCCGGGGACAGTTACCACGCCTGTGCCAGAGTTTACGCTAAACACCAGGTTTCCGTCGGTCGCGTTGTAAGCATATATTCCGGTCGTATCTGCAAAGAATCGCACGCGATTGCTGTCTGAGATTCGGATGTACCCACCGGTCATATCAATAGCCCCATCATAGAATGACGCCGTTTGGGTTCCACTGCTATTCGTCGAAACAACCTTTGCCTGATTGCCAGATAAATTGATCGACTTCTGAGGATAAATGCTCTCGTTAAATGTCACCGGCATGTCAAACGTGGCTGCATAGGTTAATTTGACGGCATCCCACTCCATTGTCAATCCGGTCTGAGACGAATCGTTCGGCGTTCTGATTTTCATGCTTATTCGCGTAGAAGTTTCGCTCGTAGTTGAACCGCCGAGATATAAAGATGCGCCGGAGTAACCACCTCTGGTTGCAGCAAGATCAACCGATGCGGAATCGGAACTGCTTGAGAAAACGTGGAGGTAGCTCTTATTATCGTTTCCGATATCAAGTAAACCGATATAGCCACCAATGACAGACCCAGATTGCACCTGTTTTGTCCACGACATGTTACCACATGTGAACTGATTCGATGTGGTGTTCTGAGAAACAGACAGGTTGTTTGTGACATTCAGATTGTAAAATGTTGAGTAAACACCGGGGGAGTTTGAAATAATACTTCCGACTGTCGAGATTATGCCAGTAAACGGATCAATCTTTGTTTTTTGCGTGCTAACAGAATCAACGATCTTAAACCCAGCAGAGCCTAATGTCATTTTCCAGTTATTCGGAGAAATGAAAATGACATCACCCTCGAACGTTTTGTCTCCATAAATTGTTTGATCCTCACCGGTTGTCGGCAGACCTTCTTTGTGTGTGGTGACGGTTCGTTCTTTGAGCAGGTTAAACTCGGACAGCGAACAATAGGTCGCCAGTGTCGCATATCCAACGGCTCCGGAATTTATCGTGTAGACGATATCAAGAGC
>Ga0326513_10002886_pt1 | contig 12556 bp, 7 predicted proteins | sample 2_2465_0518_D_FD_203654 | JGI IMG/M metagenome (GOLD analysis project Ga0326513, IMG submission 203654) | Bovine rumen microbial communities from UC Davis, California, United States - 2_2465_0518 | ecosystem: Host-associated > Mammals > Digestive system > Stomach > Rumen | place: USA: California...
GTTTTTGAAAATCAATCGAGCAGAATTCGGGGGTGCTACAATGCTTATATTTCCCATTGTAGTAGCATCACCGGTTTCGAAAAATACTCTAAACTTATTTTCGACAGCGTTATTGTATATCCCCCAATAGTTAGCTGTATTCGCTGATTTATGTATGAAATTCCCCCACTCATCGGTTACATAACCATTATCATGGTTTGTTTCAAATCCATCAGATGAAAATTTCAATCTACCAAGCATAGTATCGCCAGATTTATTTACATAATTATCTGACAGTAATGTATCTATATCTGTTTTGAGATAGTAAATATCATTATGATTATGGATAGCATTGGCTTTATCCGAAAGTAATGTGTCTATATCTGTTTTGAGATAGTAAATATCATTATGGTTATGGATTGCATTGGCTTTACCCGAAAGTAATGTGTCAATTTCCTCTTTTGGATAATAAGAAGATTCTAACGCTTTGAGTATTGATGCAATATCAATACCACCGCCTTTTTCATTTTCGCCGTCAAACGTTCCCCAAGTTGGTTGAATAACTACATCAGTTACTGCACCTTGTATAATGCTGTCTTCGGCCATCGAATACCTCTACTATCCAGCATCAGGCCCTGCATAAAATGGGTATTTTGTATTATATTCATTATAATAAAACTGTTTATTAACAATATCATACATACCGGCCAATCCATCTACCGTTCTATAACAAGGATAAAAATCCCGTATAATTTCGCCCCTCAAATATATTTTGCAATTATACATTTCTATGCTATAGTCTTGCGTTGTATCATAACCACCGGCAGCTCCAAAACCAAATAAACAAAAATTGTAAAAAGGGGATTCTTCAGTCGATACACTGGTCGCGATAAGTTTATCATTGACATAAAATCTACCGCTGTTGTTTAAATCTATATTATATCTTGTATCAACTGTTAATGGCACATCGCTATAAATCGTACTATGCTCAGGATTTGCATACTGAATATCCGGATAAAGCAATGCGAAATATACCGTAGTATGATCAGTCTTCGATACTATGGTAATAACACCATACCGAGTCGCACCGGTGAATCTTTTATTTCCTGTATCAGAATAATTTTTTGTTCTGACTTTTAAATCCAATACAACTCTATGCTTCGTGTTAGTAATTACTCCTGTATCTATAATTTGTTGAGCGGGTTTATTACTAAGAATATATTCAACTTCTTTAAATGCTGGATCTGGAATATGGGTACTTGGCCAAACTTTAACCGCTTTATTACTCGAATTGCCAATATAAACTGCCTTAACAGCCGCTGCTTTATTACTCGAATTACCAACATAAATACTATTCGGGGACTTTGCCTTTCCAGAAGAGTTCCCAACATATGTTTTTCCGCTCATGCTTTAACTCCCGATATAAAAATATAATTTTCCACTCGCTAAACTACTTGATCCAGGTGTGAGATCTGTAGTTGATACGGTGTAATCAGGTCTAACCGCAATAGCAGTAATACCAAGATTTGTTCTGGCATCAGCAGCCGTGGTTTTACCAGTCCCACCGTTAGCAATCGGTAATGCTCCGGTTGTATTACCAAGTCCCATGGCATTGCGAGCAGCTTGAAGAGATGTTTGACCTGTACCTCCATTAGCTGGAGGGAGAGCTCCTGTGCCGTTGCCAAGTCCAAGCGCATTTCTAATACCGGCAAGCGTTGTCTGTCCGGTTCCACCTTGTTTAACCGGTAAAGTGCCAGTTACTCCAGGGCGAGGCGATGCTACAAAAATATCAGTAGCTGTTGTGCTTTCGAGATTGATAAGAAGAGACGGACTTGCAGAAAGTCCGCTTCCGCCATTTACTATAGGTAATATACCAGTAACGTCGCTTATCAAATTAATAATAGACCTATACGCCATTGCGGCAAGTCCAAGAGCCGTTTTTAAAGCTGTTATAGTTGTTACGCCAGTTCCACCATTTTCTATCGGTAAAATTTCCGATACATCGCTATTTAATTTAACTTTTTCATTTTTATCCTTTTTAGAAGAATCAAGACTTCGAATATTGTCACAAATACTTTTATAATCAAGCAAAGTGAAATTACGCGCAACAACAGTGTCTTTTGGCCAAAAAGAAGCTGTTGTTTCCCCCGAACCACGAACAACACCGGTTAAAATATTCCCATTTTTACCAGAATATAAAATAACCTCTGCAGAGACATTACTCCCAATAACAGCAATGTTGGGAGCTTCTGGTAATACTGAAGAATCAGCCAATGTTATTGAAGTTGCGTTTGCAGTTATATCTTCGCTAAGATATGTTTTCGGGCTGTTTGATTTTCCCGCATACATGGTTACTAAGCTCATTAGTTTCCTCTTTCATTAATATACTGAATTAACTTGAACTCGTCCCGCAAGATTCGAAATTACATCGGCAATAGTCGTAGACTTAGTAGAAAGTTCGATTGTAAGGTTTCCGGGCTGGTCAAGCATTCGCGTTGTCTTCGTGATGAAAACGGTTGTACCGTCCTCGGTCAATCTTGTCAATCCACCAACACGTGCATTATCGATCTTAACTGTCGTAATTGGATATAAATCAACAACATTAAAACTTCTTGAAATAGCCGGTTCAACAGATAGCTTTAAACAAGATTCAGCATACGCTTTTAAAGATTCAGCATTTTCAAAACGTCTGTCAATCAATATGGTTTCAATCAAACCATACTTATCTATTATCTCTTTTGATGCCTGAACATACGGTTGACCATTGTTTACCGAAGTAATATCAAGTTGCTTTCCTTCTTCATCCTCATATCCAAGAGCATATATTCTCGTAAAAACGCCTGTATAATCACTATCATTAGTAGCACTAATAAGATTTCGATTTGCGCGAATATAATATTCCGGATTAATCTTATTATCGAGTTTTCGTAAATACAACTTCCAAGGATAAACCGTTGTCTCATAATCCCACATATAGTCCTCTCCAAATTCTTTTGGAATTGAGAACAAAGCAGATAAAAGAGTTTCGTGTTTCCATGTATATTCAAAACGCCTATCAAAATCGCAACCGCCAAGAACCCAATTTTTAGTCTTCTGTTTGCTCAAAACATATCTAATCACATCTGCGGTTTTAACGCTATTACCGCCATATGTGAACGAACCATACATAATATCATTGTATAAAGTGGCTATGACATGCTCGTATTCAAGCGTTACACTATCAAAATCCTCATGGTTTACTGACTTTTTGATCAATCTATAAAGCTGACCATTTTCATTCCATCGTGCAAATCCAAATGGGACAACGTATTGAAGCTTATTATCATCGCCTGGAAGTTTACAATTCATGTAATAAATTTCATTAAGTGTTTGACTTTCTTCTATGTCATAAGCATTTTGAAGGATTGCGTTTTTTTTAATATTGCGATCATAACAATTAAGAAAATCATTCATAAATAGCGCTCCGTATATAGAATATGGGCACTAAGGCCATTCCCTCCAGAGGCTGCGGTTAATGTTATGCTATATGTATTACGCGTGATCTCATCAATCCAGTCACCAACCTGTGCGTGAATAAAATTTTTTCCATTAATCAACACATTATAATTATTTGCGTCGACGATCAAATGTTCTCCGGGTTGAAGCGTAACGTTTATAAGGCATGAATTTTCCTCAATAGTAACGGCTGATGTAACTTGCGATATGAGTTCATTTCCCTCGAGAGAAGTATGATACTCCCTACTTCCTATAATAGTTTCACCAAGCGTTTCACTCCCCTGAGCAGGTATTCTCAATTCAGACGAAATAGATGCTTCGTTCGAAGTGATTTCTTTCGGTGATAAAACAAGACGCACTTCACAAGACGGAAAAACTTTATTACGAATTGATTCATTAAAAATACAATCTTTCCAAAAAGTCCCTTCGAGTGCTAAAATATAACCTATATATTCGTGTGCTTCGGTGTTCAAAGACTTGAACGGCGTGCCATGAAGATTAATAGTTACTTTTTCATGCGGAATACATAATAAAAAAATATTTTTAGAAACACCAGTATAAGCTTCTACAGTTTCATAAGCTTCAACATCAAGCCATTGGGCATTTCCTGAATCAGAAAGATTAAACGGCTCTCTGTTAAACATTGTTTGATTGAAGCTCATAATTTAATTCCTTTTTTAATTTACAGCGAAACGAAGGGATCCGATATGAAAACCGACAGAAGTTTGAGCGCTAACAACAAAAGATGTCCCAAGAGGTATCACTGCATAAATTTGACCGTTTGCCGGGGCATCATAAATGCACACATACGACATAGTGCCCCAATTTCCGGAGGCCTCATTAGATATTAATTCATTAACGTTCTGACACATAGCCGTACCATTTGGTTGCTGCGATGGAACGGACATGGAGAAAGGGATGCGCTCGTAATTTTGTCCTGAGAATTCAGCTCCTGCACCTTCTGGATCTCCATTACAAAATCCAATATAAGGAGGCGTAAAGCCAGGACAACTCGTCCCTCTAAATGTATTCATAATCGCTTCGCGATAATATCTGCCAAGATTGCCGGTCCAAATCCATCTAACCGATCCCGGTCTAAAAATAGGGGTAACCCCTTTTTGAATATTCAATACGGTATCAAGCTGACCATAAAGCAACATGTTGCCGCCATTAAGGGAATCCATAATACCAACATGCGTAACATTTCCTACGTTTATAGGACTTTCAACAAAGTTTATTTGTTCAACATTTTCAATAGCGAGTCCTGTTCCATATTCCGCAGGTGCAGAAAAAACAATCGGCATACGAGAATATCCAGTATAACTAACTTCATAACCGTCAGTACCGTCATCGCCTGGGTCGGACATAAACATTGCTAAATATACTTGTTCAGGAGCTTCGATGGTTACACCGCGCATTAAATTAAGCATTCTATTTTCAAAAACATTCGTAGCGTACATAAATTAGTAAGTTTCCCTTCGATTAATTTGTGAAATTCGAATATTTTTTATAGGAACAGACCCTTTGTTCACGATTTCGATATAAGCAGGTGTGGGAGCAGTTCCTTTGTAATTCGGAATATACTGTCTATCTGTAAAAGCCTCATACTTTGTTTGGCCATAAGCAAAAGGTTCGCACGTAAAATTTAAAGTAAAAATATTACCTAAATCGCGCATCTGCGTGAGTTCGATTTCGTCATACAAACGTCCAACATAATATTTATCCGGTTCATTCCATAAACGTATTTCTGATTTTTTGGACAAAGCATAAGCAACCTCACGAATATACGCACGAAAAGAATAATCATTAAGCTTTTTAGCGGTCACACAGTTTAATGTAAGCGTTCTGTCTTCATAATATTTTGCTCCGAAATCATATTCTCCATGACGTCGAGGTATAGCTACTTTTCGAGAACGAATAGCGGGAATAAAACTATCTTTCGGCATGCCAGTATCCAGAATCATAATGCCGTATTCATCATACATGTCTATACCGCCAAAACTAAAAGAGCCATGATTTTGATATGACATAAAAAAACCTCTTAAAAAAAGACCCGGGTAAGGAGAACAACCCCGGGCCTTTATTAGTTAAAACTGATTACAAGCGTAACCAGTTTTTTTGGCGTTAATACAAATAAATTCCAGAACTTCTCATCTTTTTATCTATTTGTGAACGCAACGATTTTGCAATATCATCAGATGTTGATCCAATGTTATCGCCATAAAAATTATAATAAGTATAACTATTTGCCATTTCACCATATGGATCATTATGCGAATCGGAAGCCATCCTTGAATAAGCCGTTGATGTGTCATGTGTGTTCAATCCTTCAGCCAACCTTGAAGTTGCTGAGGCAATAAGCGTATCAAACCTATTTTGATATTCAGTTAAAATAGCGTTAAGTTCTGATGTATCAAAAGTTGGCGTGATTACAGGTTTAAAATCAAAATTCTCATTCATATAGCTATGAATATCTTTGAGAATCTCTTCCATGCCATCATTCATTTTTTTATTGGCTTTATCCACCATCGCCTGCACAACTGTTTCAACCACTTCCGTTTGATCTTCAATTCCTTCCGCGTATTTGTCTGCGAGCATTTTACCAGCTTCAATAAAAGATGATAAAAGTTTTTCATCGATCATCTTCTCATAAGCTTTTTGCGCAACGGATTCTGCTGCTGACGCTACGGTTGCAGAAAGTGCTTTTATACCATTTGAAACATTTGTCATAAGATTTTCACCAGCGACCTTAAATGACGTTCTAAGAGAATATGATGTAAATTGTGTAAGAATAACCGAAATGATAAGATTCGCTGACTGTCTGGCGGTCGTTATTACACTCTTAATACCATCTGATAAATTCGTCATTAATTTAATACCAGCGTCTTTAAATTCTCCATATGCTGTGTTAAATTTATCCGTACAGTAAATAAAAAATTCATCAAACGAAATTTTTATTGTTTCTGTAGACGTTGATATCCCCGATGTAAATGTTTCAATAAACTCTTCTCCTGCATTTCTGACTTTTGTTACCGATTCCGAAAACGATGCGAGGAACTCACTTATACCGGAAGATGCTATATCTCTCATCGCTTGTTTAAAATCTTTATCTATTTTGAAGGTTACACCAGTCTCACCGGAAAATAGTCTAAAAACTTCTTGTGTCGCCGCAGTCATTGCTGTCATCTGTGAAACATTGATAGCTGCAATGTTTTCATAATAACCTTTTAAAGCGATACCAATCTGTGAAATACTTCCTGTGAATTCAGCAACTTTATCGATTCCAAACAAGCGATCACTCCACGAAGACCCGGTAAAGTTTTCAGCTATCTTCATGATCTCATCGATAGCCAAAGCTGAAATTCTAAACCGTTCAACATTGATACCGGCAACAGCAATAGAATAATCTCTCAAATTTGGTCCGAGACTCTTTAGAGCTTTACCAAAGTCCTCAATACCATTTTCGCCTTTGAACCACTGCATCACACCACCGGTACGGAAGACATCGTTATCGAATGCGCTTACAATTTCAGTAATTGCTTTCGTAGCCGGGACAACATTGGCAATCGTAAGGTCTTTCACGCTATTCGAATAATCGACCATATAAGGTCCAAGTGCAGCAATGCTTTCGCCGAATTTCTTAAGATCCGTGGTTCCACCGGTAAACCATTGTACGAGTCCTCCGGTTTTGAAAGTGTTATCACTGAAAGCCTCAGCGAGAATACCGAGCGCTTCTGAAGCGGTCTTCACAGCGTCAATACTAATGTTTTTCACAGAGTCTGAGAATGTTGCAATGTGCGGACCCAAAGCGCCAATAGATTCGCCGAATTTATTAATGTCTTCTTTACCAAATATAAATGACGTGATACCACTCAGCAGTTCTCCGGCCGTGAGTTTCAGAATCGTATCTGACAACAGACTTGCGGATTCCACGGTAGACTTCTTTAAAGTCGAAACACCTTCGATGAACGGCTGAATGTTTGTCCATAATTTTGAGATACTCACACCGAATTCCGGCAAGGCGAGCTTATCCCGCATAAAGTCGGCGACACCGCCCAACAGATCTGAAGCCGTCAGCGCTGTGATACATCCGGTTAGAACAGCCACTTTCACAGCAGCTTCCGCAGACATTGCGGAAACACCGTCGATGAATGGTTTGATGTTTTCCCAGAATTTCGCAATGTTTTCGCCGACTTTCGGGAGGGAACTCGTAGCGCTTTCCAGGCCTCCGGAAACGAAACCGCCAACAAATTTACCAACAGCGGTTCCAATCGCTTCAAGAAGGTCACCACCTTTTTCAACGAGACCTTGGACACCCGGGATCGAATTAATCATACCGAACAAAGCGACAATCCCACCGATTTTGGCAATCAAAACGGCTACCTCAGCAACGGCAACCATGGCTCCTGGAATCATGGATTTAATCAAATTTAACACTACAATAACAGCAACCACTCCGAGGAACATCTCTGCAATTTTAAGGAGTGTGTCCTGCCCCGTGTTTTCAGCAATTTTAATAATTTCACCGACTAATGCACTAATAAACCCCATGAATGAGGTCAACAACGTCGGTATGTGTTCCTTCAAAGAGTCGAATATTTTACAAAGAATAATGACGAGTTTTTCAACAACCGGCTCAATATATTCGATCAGGTAATCTAATAATTTGAGCACGATATCCATAATAATCGGTACTATTTCGCCAAGACCATCCGATAATTGCTTTGCTGTTTCAACGAACATATCCAAAAGCAGTGATGTAATTTCAGGAACTATCTCGCTGATCATTTTTACAATTTTTATTAAAAGATCACCCAACGAGGAAAGAACATCGCCAACACCTTTAACGATCCCGACAAGCGTTAAAGAAATTAAATCCGGAATAAGTGTAAAAACCTGCTTTATATTTTGAAGGAAAATGTTAAAAGCAACACCGTTAAATATTCCTTTCAACCCTCTTCCTATTTCTCCAATCTGATTAATAAGAAACGCAAGGTTCAACGCGGCGATACCGGTCCCGATCATAAGAACACCAGCACCAATTAAAGCAACACCTGCCCCAACGAGAGCTACGCCTGATCCTATGTTAAACAACATCACTCCAATTGCAGTCATAGCTGGTACAGCAGAATTCATTAAAACGACTAAACCGGCAAGAACAAACGCAATTGTAGTAAGACCGTTCAAATTTATGTCTACTATATAATCCGACATCATTTTCAAGGCCAAACAAAAGTCGATCAAACCTTTACTAAACAACGTCATGGCAGGTCCCATAAGACCAAATGCAACTACAGCTGCCAACATGGTTGTCGATTCAGTTTTGATTAATTTTAATAAGGCTATAAACGCCGTAAATGCAAGCAACGCGACACCCATTTGCGCAAGAGATCCCCATTCAACCTTATTGAATGAAACTGCGGCCTTCGCCATCAAATCCATGCCTATCGCAAGAACGGCAAGCGCTGCTGATCCTGCTAAAATAGATCCGATATTTGTTTCAAGTTTTTTAAATATTCTGGATAATACGTCAATATATGCAGTGAAAACAACCAATACGGAACCCATTTTCGCAAGCGATGTCCAATCAACTTCTGTAAAATCTTTTCCTGCTGACGCAATAACTTTAAAACCAACACCTAAAATCACAAGTGCTTCTGAAAGCTGAATAATACCTTTTGTATTTTCAGTTATATCTTTATAAAACTTACTCACGATTTTAAGAGCTGCAACTAAAGCAGCTAAAACCGCGCCCATTTTCCCAAGATCACCCCATTTAACTTTGTTAAAGTCTTTAGCCGCCCAGGCTAAAACTTTGAACGCGATGCCAAGAATTACAGCCGATTCTGAAAATGTTTTCATCTTATCGGCAAGGTCTTTCATATCTGTTTTCTTACTTACATAACCAATGGCACCAAAAGCTACAAGAACGCCAGCGAGAGTTGCAGCCATTTTTCCAAGATCACCCCATTCAACTGAATTAAACGATTTAGCTGCAATACTCAGAATAAGCAACGAGGCGGAAAGTTCAACCATAGCCATACCGGCCGCTTTCATACCTTTCCCCTGGGACTCTTCAAATTTAGACATTTTTCCCATTGCAAGCGTGAGGCCACCAAGGGCTGTTCCCATTGTAAAGAAAGCGTCTCCCAAACGGTCCTGATCGATAGATGCGATAACAGCAAGTGCGGCAGCAAGCATGAGAATCGAAACGGCAATGTCTTTTAATTTTCCTTCGTCTGTTTCCTCAATAAAAGAATCAATTTTTTCTTTTAAACTTTCAAATAAACTTGTTAACGGGGAAAAAATCTTTTGAAGAATGTTTCCGCTTTTTTCTCCATCGGAACCGAGACCCTTAAATATTATGAAGCCTCCTACCAAATTTCTAAAAAGACCAGAAAACGAAGAACCGGAATTATCGGAAACACCAGTCAAAAAAGCTGAAATTCCATCCGCAATTCCTTTAAACAATTTTCCGAGCCAATCGCCAATGTTTTTCCCAAAATTTTCGATGTTTGACATCAAATTTTTAAAAAATGCAGAAAAGTCAATTTCAGAAACAAAATTCCAAACTGTCTTGGAAATATTTGAAATGAATTCCCAAACTTTCGATAATTTTTCTCCAAGGTCAAAATTTGCAAAGAAATCCTTAATTTTATTGAAAATATCAGAAAGAAAAGTCGAAACGGGCTCAAGCTTATTTTTAATTTTTTCCAAAATATCATGGAAGGATGTAAATTGTGAAAAATCAGCTTTTTCATTGATCGAAACAAAAAGGCTTTTAATCTTTTCAATTACAGGTGAAATAACCCCAGTGATTTTTGAAAAAATATCTTTGAAGAATTCCCAAACGTTAGATAATTTATCTTTAAGATTTTGGAAAAAGGGTATAATTTTGTCAGAAAAATTCTGTATCGCTTTGATGTCAAAAATCTCACCAAAATTGTACTCAAATTTTGGTAAGTTTATTTTCGATTTGAACAGGGAAAAAAATGTTTTAACTTTTTCAATTAATGGGGAAAATAATAAAGAAACACCTTCAAAAATATTCTTGAAAATTTTCGTTTCGGAAATGATACCAGATAATTCAACCAAAAAGTTATGGACAAAAATAATTCCAGAATTAATCAGATCAAATAACGGCTTCAATACTTTTGTAACGCCACCAATAGATTTTTCAACGATTTGATTCTGTTTAATAAAATCCGCAAATAAACCAATAAGGTCAAGCAAGGGTATAACACCCCAACGAAGGAGAAATTCAAAGCCATTTTGAAGGACGCTGAAAAGATCTACAAACAAAGGTGTTAAAGATTTGACAATTGACCAAACGACACCAAGAACTTTTCCAAACGTATCAAATGTTTTACTAAGTCCCACATAAAATTCATCACCGATATTTAAATTCTCATTTAAATCGCTCGTAAAATCCGCAAATGTTTTAGCCCAAGTACCAAATCGTTCCGTAATGCCAACAAGTTTTTCTGTAAAGATCGCGGTTTTTTCAATGGCCTCACCATTTTTATCAAAGGCCATACCGGTAATTCCAAGCACATCCGTAATCGTGCTTCTTATGAATTCTACAATGTTACTTATACCTTGCAGAACGTTTAAAAGCCCGCCTCTGAATACCTCACCGCCGACTTTGGACCATTCTTTGAGAATTTCATTTCTAATGTCACCAGAGGTCGCAAAAATATCCCAGAATATGTTCGTCATCCCGGTAAAGAATTTTTTGGCTTGCTCATAATTACCAAATAAATATTCAAATGTATTCATCCACTGCGTCGATATAGCATCTTTTGTTGCATCTATTGCATCACCAAAAGTTTTTGCTTCCTGAGCAGCTTTAAAAGCTTTTCGACCAAGTTCATATTCAGAAGAACTTAATTCATCAAGGTAGGGGATTAATGTCTCTGCGGAAATACCGATGTCATCACATGTTTCGGCCAAACTTTCCGCACTTCCATCGTAAACATCAAGCGCGGTCATGAAATCAGTAGCTGAGATACCGATTTCATCACTAACCTCAGCTAATCTATTTGCGAAATTACCATATATCTGTAAAGTATCGAGGAGGACTTCTTTAGTAAACCATTTTTCGCTCAGGGTGTTTCGCATGTTTTCAGCGGTAACGTCTATCGCTTCGCCATTTGCTTTTATTACCTGATAAGTCCCGTCAGAATATTTTTGGAGCGTCCCATGTGCGGCAGCAACATCCAGTACAACCTCCTTGAAACTTTCCATGCCCATATTCGCCATTTCAATGGAACGCCAGTCTCCCAAAGAAACATATCCCATACCCATAGCTTGAGAAAGGTTATACATTGCACGGGCTGCCGTAGAAGATTTTTGTCCCGCTAAAGCAGCCCACGTCGAAATACCCTGCATGGCTTCAACCGCATCATTAAGCTCGACACCAGCACCGGTAAACTTAGCAACATTGGATGTCATATCTGTAAAACTATAAGAAGTTTCATCAGAGAACCAGTTCAATCTGGTTAATTGTTCATTAACTTCTTCAATAGTCAGACCCGTCGCCGCCATAATCGTTTGAACGGATTCTACTTTTTCGTTATATTTATCCCATCCGGCATTAAACTGCCCGAAAGTTATATCTTTTATTTTAGAAATTACATCCCGCTCAATCGATGCGCCAAAATCGCGCAATGCTCCGATACCAATTTCCCGAAAGACACTGTTTATATGCTGACCAACACTGGTTAATTTTTCTCTCAACGGTGAAAAATCTATTCCATTTGACGCTGACGAAAGAGCATCAAAATTTTTTTCAACTCCGTCAAAATTCAAAGATTGTCTAAGTTTTCCGAGTGTATTTATAGATTCATTAACATTGTCTTCAAACTGCTTATTATCGAAGCGCATTTCAAGAATTTTTTGTTCAATAGCACTACTCATTTTCCATTCACCTTTCTTGAAATATCTTCGCTCAGTCGATCGAATACAGGTCTGGCGGCAGGATTAATAAAATCTCTACCCTTAATCCAACCACCGCTTTTTGTATGGTGACCGTATTGAATAAGAATAGCAACTGGCACACCATCGACAACATTATCGTTAA
>Ga0326513_10002888_pt1 | contig 12542 bp, 2 predicted proteins | sample 2_2465_0518_D_FD_203654 | JGI IMG/M metagenome (GOLD analysis project Ga0326513, IMG submission 203654) | Bovine rumen microbial communities from UC Davis, California, United States - 2_2465_0518 | ecosystem: Host-associated > Mammals > Digestive system > Stomach > Rumen | place: USA: California...
CGGACAGATGGCCGGGGCATCCTGTTGACTATGACGGTGCACGCAAATACACTTCCCAGTTGTCAAACAATGCCAAGTCGTTGTATAATGATACAATAGATAAGCTGTATAAGCAGTACAGTATCTGCGCCGACCCCAGCCTTGACGCTGACCAGTACACGGCAGGACTCAATACTGACCTGCTTAACAACGCTTACCGCAGCGAGGAGGCATACTCCAACCAGCTGTGGATGGATTACTGGAACCGCAGGCTTGAGATGCTGAACTTCGGCAACAACAACGAGACCAACGGATACAACGCGGCGAAGTCCGCGGACGGCGCGTTCAATGATGTCGCCAAGACCCTGAACGGCATCGGCGGCGGCATGATGAACTTCTTCGGCTACATGAACAACAGGGTGGACACTGTGTACCCGACCATGTACGCCATGACCGCTCCGCTCCAGTCGATGGGCGGGTTCATCACCGCCGGCACTCAGGGCTTCAGCAACGCTACGACTATGTAGTCTTAGGAGGTTATATGGCTATATTTATTCCTGACCTGTTCGGGTCTTATGTTGACGGTCGTGAGAAGGCTATTGACTCCAACTGGAAGGACATGCAGAACTACAATAGCGTGCTCGGCGGGCAGATTGACAACGCTCGCGATATGGCCACGTTCGACTCCAAGGTTATGCAGGAAAAAGGCAAGGGGCTCTCCAGCATTGCCCATGGTGAAACTGACTACGACAAGTCACGTCTTGACACCCAGCTGCTCAAATACATGCTGAACGGGGCAATGGCGAACGGCGGGGCATGGATGGCACAGTACGCCGCCAACAAGCTGAACGGGCTTAATGCCAACGCCGCAGCCAGCCCCCTGCTCACCGCTAACGGGCTGTCAAGGGACAACGACACCACATGGAGGTCGAGCCAGTACACCCAGCTGTTCTACCTCCCGTATTTGCAGAACCAGCTGGAGCTCATGAAGGCACAGCAGCAGTACTATCAGAATGGCGGGTATTACGGCTATGGCACTGGTACAGGAGCGAACGGAGATGGTACAGTGTCCGGTACGCTGAATAAGGATAATGTGTCAGCCACTATAGGCGGCATACCTGATTTCAGCAGTCAGGGCGAGTCTAAAGCAGACCCTGATCAGGGCAACGCTACTTCAGTAAGCGGTATGTGGAAAAACAGGAAAGGTTTAGGGCTGTAATATGGACAGGTATGATTATCTTCAGGCTGCCCTGAAAGACCCGTGGGTACGTGCCTATCTTAAAACCATTCAGCACAACGAGGGCACTGACCGCGGCGGGCGCGGCTACGCCACCTACTTCCGTTACTATGACAACGGGGAGACCCCTGACGAGACCCTGCGCTCCTACCACCTGCACTGGATGCCGATTGGCAACGGCAAGTTCTCGTCCGCCAGCGGCGCCTATCAGATAATCAACAAGACCTACCGCGGGCTTCAGGATATTTTCACCAGGACCGGAGTCTTCCAGCGCATGGGCGTGCGCCCCGACAGCTGGAGTCCTGAGGTACAGGACATGATGGCTGTCGAGCTGCTGAATGAGAACGGGCTGCTTAAGCGCCTTCTCGCCCACGACCCCGGAGTTCTCACGGCTGGCAACAAGACTTGGGCGTCGTTCGGCGTCAAGTCTCCCCAGTCCACCGCGGCAGCGTTCAACCACTACCTCCAGCAGGAAGGACAGCCGCCTGTTACCGTTAAGATTAACGGTCAGGACTTCAACGGTGCCGGACTCAGCTATGCCGGAGGTGCTCCGGCTGGCGGCGGCATGCCTGTCCCCGGTGGTATGCCGGGAGCTCAGGCGTTCCCCGGCTATACCCCGATAAGCGTTGCCGATGTTGACTGGACTGGAGGGGGGCAGGGCAGCGGCTCGCCCATGATTGACGGCGGTAATACTGCTCATCTGCTCAGCGGCAATAACTGGGACTACTTCGGCGGCTACCGCCCCCAGTCCGCCGCAGCCACAGCCGGTCAGAAGCAGATTGTCGTCAATCCTGAGGACACGCTGGAGACTGCCGGAGTCAACACGCCCTATAACCGTGTCACACGTGCCGCCGGACAGCCTGTCCCATTCGGGCTCAGCAACCTCGTGCTCAGCCCCGAGACCGATATTTCGGACTCCAAGAAGGGCATCAACAATCGCGCGTTCATGATTAACGAGGCGACCAACCCGCCGGAGGGCGTTACCTATGGCGCTTCGTTCACCGGAAGCGGCATACGCCCGACCGCCATGAAAGTCGATAAGAACGGCGTGCATAACTATACGCTTGTCAGGGACTCGGAGTACGCGCCTGACTCAGGAGAGGCGCTCACTGGCAGCGGTCAGTCCCCAGCCGCCGGTTCAGCGGACGCCTCTCCTGAGTCTGAGTTCGATGTCCTGCCTATGGACGAGTACCTGTCCGGACAGATACTCCCGTCCGATGATGTGAACAGGCTTGGCACACGTGTAGACCCACGTATTCAGGATATGGTCAAGAAAGTATCTGTTGACGTGTAGACTTGCACAATGCTATAATACCCCCAGTAATATTCTGACTCAATTTTCTGCTGGGGGGTAACATGGCTGACTCCGAGTTCGGCGGTTTCTTCGATACCGTCAAGCCTGTCCTTAAATCTGACCTTGCTGGTTCAACTTCTTCCGATTCTTTCATGCCCCAGTTCGGCGGCGGCTCCAGCCTGCCGGGTCTCGGCAGGAGCAGCGGGCTCGGCAGGGGGCTGAAGAAGCCGGGCAAGGGCGGTCTTCAGAACGTAGATAAGACCTCGGACTCCTACTTCGGTCAGAACCTCAAGACGCTGGACTCTCTCGGCGGCATCAACGGCTATCAGGCGTCCAGCTACTCGTTCACTGCCAAGGACACTACCGGGCAGGGGCTTAACAACCCTGAGCTTCAGGCAGCCCTGAAGGAGATGGCAGGCAGCGATATCTTTATTCAGGACGATGCAGGTAACGTCGTTCCTGACGCTACCAAGCCCAAGCCTGTTCCTGCTCAGTCAGAGCCTGCTCAGTCAGAGCCTGCTCAGTCAGAGCCTGCTCAGTCAGAGCCTGCTCAGTCAGAGTCTGCTCAGCAGACTCCCTTCCAGCTTGCCGATGGCGTAACCTATCAGCCGAATATCAACGGGCGTGGTAAGGTACGTGGCAGGACTTTCGCTGTCAGCGGCAAGTCAGTCAGCACTGGCAACCCCTATGACGCCGGACAGGTCGTCGAGTCAGACAACCCCTATGACAACGGGCAGCGGAGCAATGCTGAGAACGAATGGTACGACAATGCTGTACGCAAGCTGTCCAAGGGCATGTACGGCATCGATATCGACAGCCTTGAAATCGATGACGTCAACGGGCAGCATATCGATAACCCTGTCCTTGACAGCTGGAAGGGCAGCCTCCGTGAGTTCATCAGGCTCAACAACGAGGCGCACAGGCGCAAGCTGAGCAAGAAGGAGGTCGAGGCATGGCAGGCTGCGGGCAATTCCGCGTATGACATGCAGAACGCCCTCCGTACTTACAGCACCATGATGTCCACCCATGCCATTCCCGCAGACGCGGACTCCTCCGAGGTATGGAATGATGCCGCCAACGCCATCGTAGCGATGGACAAGGACAAGCTGGACAAGTATTTCCCCGGCTTGTACGAGTCCAACCTGTACGGCGCCGCCATGAAGCAGGCTCAGGCTGGTGATGTCTCGCAGCTGGAGTCCATCAGCCAGCTGCTCCAGCCTGTCATTGACAGCCGCAAGGCAGCCGAGGAGCCGGGCAACCCCGGCACTGTTGTTTTCAGCAGGGACTTTTGGAGGTGGGCTTATGACACCGCGGGCGCCGCTCTTGTCCGCGGCTTCGAGAATGTCAAAGGCTTCAGCAAAGATCTCTATTACCGTGCCCGCATCAACGACGATGACGAGCCGATGACCGATGCTGAGCGTGCTGAGAACGAGCAGCTTAAAGCAGCACGCGACTTCAACCTGCGTGAGACCCAGTTCGCTGACGAGTGGGCAGATCAGGAGATGCAGCGTGCCAACGATGCGTCCGAGGTCTACAAGACTCAGGAGCTTATTCGCCGCGGACGCGACTACATGGCAGACCGTGATCGTGTGAACAGCCTCAAGGGGGGCGTCTCCAGCACGCTCGCCGCCCTGTGGCGTGCACCCATTTACACCACCGGCTCATATATTGCCCAGTCAGCTGACACGTTTGTCGGCATGGCAATCGGCGGCGGCATCGGCGGTCTCGCCAGCAAGGGCACGCAGGCAGTTGTCAATGGCATCATGGGCAACACGATGCGCCAGCTGGGGCGTGCCGCGATCGCGGGTGATTCCGCGGCTGCGGCAAGCGCGGTCGCCAGCGCCGTACCCCGTATCCGCTGGGCGACCATCACTGGCGAGACTATCGGCTCAGGACTCGGCGCCGGCTACAATGTCGGCGCGATGAACGTTGCCGGAGACGCGCAGGCAGCGGCCAGCCGTTCAGTAGATGAGCTTATCTCTGATCCTGAGTTCGCCAAGTTCTACGCCAGTCAGCCAGACTCCGTTCTCACCAGCGGCGTGATGCCGGTTATGGCAACGCTGTCCGGCTCGGCTGACAGCCGCCTGCCTGAGCTCCAGTCTCTCGTGGCAGGTCTCCAGCTGAACCCCGTTGACGCCAGCGGGCAGCCCCGCGCGCTTACTGCTGATGAGAAGAGACAGATACTGAAGTTCTACGACAATCCCCTTGTCCAGCAGGCGATTGACTCCGGCGATGCCCAGTCTGACCTTATCTCCAAGTACCGTACCCATATCTATAACAGGACTTGGAACAACAACCTTTGGCGTGATGTCGCTGTCGGCGCTGTCGAAGGTGCGTTCTCCCCTGTTGCAGGCGGCATCTTCAAGGGCGGCATGGGCGGTGTCTCCAGCCTGATTACCAGTCGTATCAATAATAAGCTCGCCAAGGCAGGACTCAGCACAGCATACGTGCTTGGCGAAGGCGGCGCTACTGAAGGCATCGAACAGGTCGTCAGCAACATCGGCATGAACGAGGCTCAGGGCAGAGACCCGTATGAGAACTGGCAGCGCAATGTCGGTGAGTCGGTCGTCTCAGGCGCTATCATCAGCGGCGTGCTCGCTACTCCTAACGCTATTGTTGCCATGGCAAGGCATAGCCCCAAGCCTCAGACTCCGCCGGCGGCTGAAGGGGACAGCGCTCCTGCTGACACCACGCCTCCATCAGGCGGCGGCTTCAGCAAATCGTTCCCTGACCTGTATACTGACGCGTCGGGAATTGACTGGGACATTTATGGGCGTGGTGCCACGACCGCATCGCAGTTGCAGGACGACATCACAGTCAGGCAGGCGTCTGACTCCAAGTTTAACGTCACCCAGCAGGACTCCCCTGTGTTCCACGATGCTGGCGGCAACGAGGTTGTTGTCTCCGCCAGCGAGCTGGATGAGGACATTGCCGCTGTTCAGAACGCACAGACGAGGCTGAAGCAGCAGCGTGATGAGGCTGCGCAGAACGGTACTGACAAGGCTCAGCTGGACAGGATTGACGCTGCGCTCAGGCAGCAGCAGAACGTGCTCAACACCCTGCGTGCCGCCCGCAGATACTATAAGGCTCCGCAGACTCAGACCCAGCAGACTGGCGCTCAGACTCAGACCCAGACTCAGGAGCAGACTGGTACTCAGGCTCAGACCCAGCAGACTGGTACTCAGACTCAGACCCAGCAGACTGGTACTCAGGCTCAGGAGCAGCCCAAGCCCAAGTTCAAGCCGGGACGCAGACAGGCGTCACGTGAGCGCAAGAGCGGCAAGGTTACTGCTGTCCAGCCTACTGCCGAGCAGCAGGCTATGCTTGACAAGCTGAACGCCCATGACAAGGGTAAGTTCACTTGGGAGGCTGTCGGCGACCATGAGTTTGCCCGTCGCGGCGCAGGCAAGAAAGTACATATCTTCAATACTGACTATCTTACCTTTAAGGACGACGGCTCCTACGAGTTCAGCACTGTCAAGGATATTACTGACGATCAGCGCAAACTGTGGGAAGCATACAGGAAGCATAAGAAACTCAGCCACAACACCCATGTTGACGGCTACTTTGATGAAAACGGACAGCTGACCGGCATAGCATGGGGTCTTGCTGGCAAAGGTAAAGGACGCGGTGACGAAGCTACTTTTGACCAAATGGAGCAGGAGCTCAAGGACGCCGGAGTAGACTGGAGGGGCGAGACTGAGTCTGCCCAGCCTGAGGCTCAGCCCGAAGCACAGACTCAGGAGGAGTCTGCCCAGCCCGAAGCACAGACTCAGGAGGAGTCTGCCCAGCCCGAAGCACAGACTGAGACCGAGGAGACCGCCGAGGAGACTGCTGAGAACGAACAGACTGAGGACGAACAGACTGAGGACGAACAGACTGAGGACGATAGTGTTCCGGCAGTGCCTTCAGCACAGCAGGCGTTCGATGACGCTCTCGCCGCGTTTGATCCTGAAAATGAGGGAAGTGTTGATCCTCTGCTTGATGCGACTCAGGCTCTTATCGATGACATCGTCGCGCAGAATAATGGCGTGTTTGACCCTGATGTACGCTACGCTACCAGTGAGGCAGATGAGGAGGATCACACTGATCCTAAGGCACAGCTCAGGGAAGTCTATGCTAAGCTGGACAAGGCACTTTTACGCCTTGAGCCCAGCGGCATACGTTTAGGTTATGTTGCCAAAGCCACGAAGAGCTGGCTGGCTGACGCGCGTGCCCGTCAGATGATGTTTCATCTTGCCCGCACCCTGCACACTAAAACTAAAGCCAAGTCGCCGGACTATTTCGCATTTGACCTGCTGTCGCAGTTTGTGTTCAACTCCAGCGATATGCTGGACTCCATCGACAAGTACCGCGTGCAGATGGGCGACGAGTTCGTTGACGCGGTCAAGATGGTCGCTCCGGTATGGAAGAAGTCCGGCAAGTTCAATGATGTCCGCGCATTCCGCGGTGCTCCGGTAAGGTCTTGGAGAGATATAGCGCAGAATGTTATCTACACTATTGCACCGGAGGCTAAGCCCGCTCCTCAGGCTCAGCCCGTCGCTCCTCAGACTCAGCCCGAGCAGTCGGCACTTGACAGGCTCAAGTCCAACGAGGCATTTAAGAAGCTGAACCCTGAGCTTCAGAAATACCTGCTTGACGAGAACCACAAGCTGACTCAGGGTGACTGGGTTGCGCTTGCTTCCACAGCCGGGCTTTCCGCTAATGAGTCCGCAACGCTGATACCGCTTGTCGGTGATGTTGAATCTGCCGCAAAGGCTGTTGAAGGTATTGCCGCCACCACCGGCTTTCTCCGTTTCCTCAAGAAGATCGGCTATAAGCTGGACGAGACCTACGAGACTCAGATTAAAAATGAAGACGAGGCCAACGCCAAGGCGAAGGAGCAGGCTGAAGCAGAGGCTAAGAAGAAGGAAGAAGAGGCCAAGCTCCAGTCCGTGCTTATGCCGGAGGAGGAACAGACCGGAGACTGGACAGACTACAACGACGGTATCCGTGGCTCTACATACAAAGATCCCGTTTACGAGGGTGAGTCTGTTTCTCTGTCCGACAGTGTTCCAGTTCAGCGCCAGCTTAAAGCAACCTTTACGAATGACGATGCTACAGACCGTTTAACAGCACCGGCTACTGTTACAGCTACTGTATACAGCAAGACCGCGACCAGTGGCAAAGCGCGTCATATCTACGTTTCCAAGGATGCGCCTGCTGACCCGATTGCGACTGAGCCCAAGCGTATTCAGTCGTGGCTTAATATGCGTCCTGAGCGGGGGCTGTGGCGTAAAGGTTATTCCCCGATTGACGCATTGCTTGCGGCTTTACGTTTTATGAGCGGAAATAAAGCTGCACCAGCCTCGTTCAAGCTGATATTCCTTACTGAAAAAGGGCTTTCCCGTACCGCGGTAGTGCAATTTAATAAACTGGTCAAGCCTTTACAGAATGCCGGGGAATATAAGAAAGGCATTAAGACTGACGACCCAGTTTGGAAAGCTATGGGTCTGTCTGATCTGTATGCCGGACTGTGTCAGTCGCTCGTGTCGCTCTACCAGAGAGCTGGCAGAGGCGACAGTATTGAGACATCGGTTCCGGGCGGTTCCTCAGCAGCTGCTAACATCAGCACATTTGACCCGATCGTACTTGAAACCGCTGACTCCTTCATTGTTATTGGCGCTGACACAAGCATTGGCCAGCCATACAACGGCACTGTCCTCATCTCCAAGGATCAGGCACGCAAGGAGGGCATGCTGACTGAGGAGGAGTCTGCTCCAGCAGATGCCCAGCAGGAACAGGCGCAGCCCGCTGAACCCACAGCAGGATCTGCGGTTCAGATTTCCGATGAGGCACGTGAGCAGATCAGGTATTATGTTAAGCAGGGCAAGCCTGTTCCTGATGGGGTCAAAACAGCATATAACCTGACAGACGACATAATCAACACAGTAGTAAATGAGGAGGGTCTGAATGGCACAGAATATCAAGAGGGACAAACTGGTGCTGACGGCACTGGCAATGCTGACAGCAGGCAAGAGTCCAGAGAAAGTACTTCCCCGGCTGGATCAGAGGACAGCGGATCTGCTGGTAGAACTGGCGAAGCAGCTGAAAGCACAGGGAATGTCGGGACCGGAGCACAGAGCACCGGAACGCCTGAAAGCCCTGCAAGCCCTGCTGGAGAAGTATCTGCCGCAGAACAGGGAGATGGGGAATCTTCAGTTCTTAGCAACGCTGCACCCGCTTCTCAGACAGCAGGTACTAGCACAGGAGTCGCTTCTGATGAAGGAGGAGAACGCGAGGAGAGTCCTTCTGACGAAGCAGATGCTGGCGAGAGCTCAGAGTCCTCAGACAGGCGTGAGCCTGATGTAGGCGCAGAGTCCTCAGACAGGCGTGAGCCTGATGTAGGCGCAGAGCCCGCAGACGGGAGTAAGCCTAGTGTAGACTCCGGGAATGGCAAGGCGCAGCTCCAGCAGACCAACGAGGAGCTCGCCAAGGTTGCTCTCGCGGAGAAGGCGCTGGCAGCAGCTCAGGACTCTGCCCATACTGTGGATACAACGCCAAGCATATATCATCGTGATGGTAATCATGTTGTTCATATAAGTAATAAAGACCCCAGTATCATAGACGCATTACGTGCCGCTGGTGTGCCTGAAAGCTATATGAACGCAGTTCTGCGTGGCGTAGCCCCTGTCATAGAACGGCTTACCAAAGTATTTGGCATGCTACCTTTGCGGGGGCGAGCTGAATTTGGCGTTAAGTCAACTTCAATGAGTATTCAGTGGGCAGCCAATGGTCGGGAGTTCCGTAAGACAAGTGACCCTCGTGCAACAGCGACTTTATATACAATACGAATCCCGGTTGTTGACGCACTTAAATCCATATTGCAGCTAAAATATTTTAAGGAACTAGGTGCATCAGGCAAAATAACAATAGATGGCAAGGAATATTCAGCAGATTACCTGTATGAAACTGTACTCCCTGTTATCCTGAATTCGTTTGTATTCCACGAATACGCCCATGCGCTGACAAGATCCATGATTTCGTTTGACAAGGACAACGAACTTGGCGTAGTCAGCGGGCTGGTAAATGCCCTGACCAACGTGCTGGCTGTTCCAATTATGAATAACAGCAAATGGGATAATGTCAGATCCAAGGTCGGAGACGCAGTCCTGCGTGATGAAATATTTGCTGTCGGTATGGAAATGGCTGTATTTTCCATGCACTTCAACAACAGCAACGCCGCAGGTATGCTGCTGGCCAAACTCTTTGACCGCTTCGCTTCCGCAGCCCCTGAACTGGCTCCGGCACTGAAAGAGTTCTATTTCCCGGTAAAGCCCAGTGACGCGGCTGACTTAGCAGAGTATATTGTTTCAACGTCCGTTTCCAAGACCCCGAAAAATAAAGTATTGGGCGCGATTGAAGATGACCTGCGTCGCAGCTGGAAGAAAATTTTCGCCAGCCGCAACTCCAAATTTGCTCCGGTTCTGACCGCCTTCTCCCGCATTATCGATATGGCAGACGGAGATATGCTTCGCCGCGATAATGCTATGGCTAAGGTTATTGCCAAGCTGCAAGGCATGGTTCCGAACTCTGCTGAAGCAGACCCGCTGTATAACTGGATGTACGACTCGTATATCAGGGTGCTCGTACGGCTTGGGTCTACATACGATGACATAAATGTTAAAGCAGACAGGCTGATTGGCCAGATAGCAAAAGGACTTGATATTTCTGAGGACGAGCTGCGGACTCTTGTCCCTGAAATTGACCAGTGGGTCGAGGAAGACCGTGCATTAGCAAAGCAGTTCGCAGGATTGGAGCAGAATATACGGCTACTAACAGCGATGTATGGCGATAACGCGATTGATATGTTCGCTGATATGACTTCCCAAATCGAAGCCTCCCTCCTCTCCAGCTCCGAAGCGGACACCGGAGCAGCTGTACAGGGCAAGCAGGCTGATACTGAGTCCAGCAAAGGCACGCCTGCCAACGGACAGCCTAAGATGAAGACTCCGGCGCAGCAGGCGAACGCCGCTGTTGAGGAGACCAAGACCAAGGGCGAGCAGGAGAAGCTGAAGGAGACCACAAACACCCTTGCCAACGTCAACAGCAAGCTGGAGGACAAGACTCCTGAGCAGCAGGCTGCCGAGAAGCGTGCCAGCGACCTGACGACTCAGGCTGTAAGTGAGATAAAGAAGGGACAGCAGCAGACTGAGGGTAAGCAACAGACTGAGGAGAAAAGCCAGGACGAAAATGCAGCCCCGCACACATTCAGCTACTATGATACTGTAATTGCTGACGCTGAACGTATGAGTCATCCCGCTCTGGAAGATATGGCAGCACCTTCACCGATACCTGTCCGTACCCTCTCCAGCGATGAAAGAACCAGACTGTCGGCACAAACCAAGCTCGACCTCGCTCTTGACTCCAAAGATCCGAATGCCGCCCCTTTGTCCGTCGGCGTTGCGCTCCAGCGTGCAACTAATGACTCTGCTTCTGCTAGTAATAACGTACTTGCAGTATGGAGTGCTTTTTTACAGAATTATGGGCATCTGCTGGAGACACGCCTGCTCGCTGGTGATGTCAATGCCGCAGATTTGTGGAATTTACTGGACCGCCTCGCAATTGACCGCTTAGAAGATAACGACTTATTTGAGTCAATACAGTTTAAGAACGATGCTGAATACGAACAGGCTGCAAATGCTGAGCGGATGCGTATTAAGCGTATAGTCTTTAATGCTTTCGTACAATCCGACACAGGAACGGCGATTCGTCTGCACTATAAGGGCAAGGACTTTTATAAGGATGAACCCACCGGTAATCTTCTATTCGACCACGTTCCGGATACAAGTGCCGATGACCTTGCACGAGATGGAGTCATAGACTCAGATCTTAGTAATAATGTCTATGGTCTGTACGATGCCGTTGGCATGAAAACCGAAGACGAAGCTGACTCCGGTGTCCGCTATTACGCCAGCGAAGCCGATGACATGTCCGAAGACGAGGCGCAGCAGACCGTAGACGAGTCCACCTCCAGCGAGCCCGATCCGGAGATCCCGGAGGATAAGTCCGAGGCAGTGGACGAACTGCTTGATGATGACTCCGGGCAGACTCAGCAGACTGCTCAGACTGGAGCACAGTCTGCTCAGACTGGAGCACAGACTGCTCAGGATGATGAGGACAGCTCCGAGCCCGCTGAGCCTGAGACCGGCACGACCAGCGACCCCGATGCCCCTGAGACCTTCGGTGAGCTGGACATGAAGTTCAGCGACGTACTTGACCAGCTCTTCACCCCTGACGAGCAGAAGCAGATGGCGCCTGACCTCGCCAAGGCTGTCGCCAAGCTCGACCGTGTGGTCAAGACCTACGGCGTTTACCGCCGCGCGTTCATGGAGCAGATGCGCAACGCCTTTGACGCCAACCGCATCTTCCGTGAGAACAAGTATGTCCGCAACTATATGAACCACTTTATCGACAACTGGGACAGGTCGGTCGCTTCGCTGGAGACTTGGACAATCGAGAACTATCAGGGCAAGGTCGCTCCGGAGGACAACCCCGTGCTCCAGTCTATCCTGCTCGCCCGCCGTATCGGTTCATCGTTCACCGAGGCTGTCAACGACATTCTCCAGCGCGGCATGACCATGAATGAGAACGGCGCCCGCGTCCGTATGCTGGACTCCAATGGTCAGCCTGTTGAGTCAGTGCTTGACGCTACAACACGCATGTACAACAAGCTGCGTGACCTCGGACTCCGCCGTGATGTCCTCGACACCAAGGAGAATTTCCGCAAGGATATCGGCATGTTCCGCACACTGCTCCATACCATCGAGCGCAACGAGTTCAAGCACGAGGAACTGAAGCAGCAGTTCGCCCAGCTGACCGCTGACTATAACAAGGCGGCGCAGGACGGAACCCCTGAGTCAAGGGAAGCCGCTGGTGAGCTGCTTAAAAAGCGTGACGAGCTCAAGGCAGACATACTGCACTTCGAGAAGATGATGAAGGCGGAGTCCTTCGATGATGTCGAGCTGGGCTCCAAGTACACCATGCCGATGG
>Ga0326513_10002889_pt1 | contig 12536 bp, 12 predicted proteins | sample 2_2465_0518_D_FD_203654 | JGI IMG/M metagenome (GOLD analysis project Ga0326513, IMG submission 203654) | Bovine rumen microbial communities from UC Davis, California, United States - 2_2465_0518 | ecosystem: Host-associated > Mammals > Digestive system > Stomach > Rumen | place: USA...
CTGAGGAGGACTGGATCCGACTGGCCAAGATGGCCGAGGATGCCGGCTGCGATGCTGTAGAACTGAACTATTCCTGCCCGCAGATGCGACAGACGGGTATGGGTTCTGATGTGGGCCAGGACCCTGAGCTGGTAACTTTCTTTACCGCTTATGTGAAGCGCAACGTCAAGATTCCGGTAATACCCAAGATGACGCCCAACATTGCCCATATCTCGGAGCCCGCCATGGGTGCGTATTTTGCAGGGGCTGATGCCATATCGGCTATCAATACCATTAAGAGTGTTACAATGGGGGAAGGGTCAGAGGTTAACGGATGTCAGACGGGTTCGGGCCTGTCAGGAAAGGCGGTTAAGCCTATTGCCTTGCGGTACATCCTGGCAATGGTGAAGAATCCCATTATGAAGAACATACAGTACAGCGGAATAGGCGGCATAGAGACGTGGCGCGATGCACTGGAATTTATTCAGCTGGGCTGCAACAATGTACAGGTGTGTACGGCGGTGATGCAGTACGGCTACCGTATCATTGATGATATGATACTGGGTATGCAGAACTATATGGCTGAACGCGGCATCACCAGTATGCAGGATTTGGTAGGTGAGATGCTGCCTAAATTCTACTTACCGTCAGACCTGGACCGCGATACAATTGTTTATCCGAAGATTGACCGCGATACATGCATAGGTTGCGGAAGGTGCTATACCTCATGTATGGACGGCGGGCATCAGGCTATTGCCTTTGATGATGAGACACGCCAGCCCCGGATTGTGGGAACCAAGTGTGTGGGCTGTCACCTGTGCCGGCTGGTATGCCCCACCGGAGCGATAGGACTGACAAAGCGTATCCCGAAGAAGAATTAAGCCAGCTCCATAGAGTTGTCTTCGCGGATACGGGTTATAGTGGCCAGGGCGTGATAGGGAATGTTGTGATCACGCAGGAACTGTCCGCCCTGGGCAAAACCTTTCTCTACCAGGAATCCCATGCCCACGATTCGGGCTCCGGACTGACGGCAGAGGTGGATGATACTGCCGGATGCATGACCGTCTGCCAGAAAATCGTCCAGGAAGAGTATGCGGTCATCGGCCGTCAGGAACTTACGGTCAATACATACAGTTGTCTCACCGTCACGGGTGAAGGACCATACCCATGACTTCCAGGACTCGTCAATGGTCTTGGGCTGTTTCTTCTTTACAAAGACTACGGGCAGGTTCATCAGATAACCGGTCATGATAGCCGGTGCTATTCCCGACGCCTCGATGGTGACAATCTTATTGATACCCATATCCTTGAAAAGGCTGGCAAATTCCCTGGCACAATGCATCATCAGCTGGGGATCCATCTGGTGATTCAGAAAACTTCCTACCAACACTACTCCGCCTTCGGCCTTGGCACGTCCTTCGGCCAGAATCCGTTGTCTCAGTTCTTCCATCTTTCTCTGAATTATATGATGTTAATTATCTTTTCTATCGCAAATATAGTCATAATTCACTGAATCTTTCTATCTTTGCAGAAAGAAATTCAGATAACCACAAGAAAAAAGTTTATCATATTATGAGTACTAAAGATATTTACCTGGCAGGAGGATGCTTCTGGGGAACGGAACATTATTTCAAGCAGATAGACGGCGTTATGGAAACGGAGGTAGGCTTTGCCAACGGACAGACCGAGAACCCTACCTACAAGGAGGTTTACACTGACAAAACGGGACATGCCGAGACGGTTCATGTACGGTATAACCCTGAGGTGGTCAGCCTGGAATTTCTGCTGCGCATGTTCTTTAAGGCCATAGATCCTACCAGCCTGAATAAGCAGGGACATGATGAGGGTACCCGTTACCGTACGGGCATCTACTACACGGATGACAGTGACCTGCCTATAATAAATAAGGTATATGCCGAGGAACAGAAGCAATATGACCAGCCGCTGGTGGTGGAGAAGGAGCCGTTGCAGCATTTTTACAATGCGGAGGAGTACCATCAGGATTATCTGGACAAGAATCCCGACGGATACTGCCACCTGCCCCTGGAGCTCTTCAGGTTTGCCAAGGAAGCTAAAGATAAATCCATAAAGAAATAGCTGTATATTATGAAGACCATGAGACATTATTCATTGCTGGCCGCAGCATTTATCTGCTGCCTGATCATTGTGTCCTGTTCAAAGAAGGACACAAAGGTTGCCCCTGAAATGGATGACAGCCAGTTTGTAACTCTTACGGATGTCGTACCCGATGCTATTCTGGAAATCAGATACTACGGGACATATAACTTTGTGGGAACCCGTATAGACGGCTATGAGGCGCCTACGGCTCTGATGACACGGATTGCCGCTGACAGCCTGCGTGCTGTAAGCGATGATGTGAAGGCACTGGGCTACCGCCTGAAGATATACGATGCCTATCGTCCGCAGAAGGGTGTGGATCACTTTGTACGCTGGGCGGAGAATATCCCCGACACTATGATGAAGACTTACTTCTATCCTGACCTGGACAAGAGTATTCTCTTTGAGCAGGAATATATCTATGAGAAGAGCGGTCATACACGCGGAAGCACGGTGGACCTGACACTCTTTGATATGAACACGGAGAAGGAATTGGATATGGGCGGCACATTTGACTGGTTCGGACCGGAAAGCCATCCTGACTTCTGCGGCAATCCTGAGACCGGTGAATATACAGGTGACAACAGCAAGAGCCCTCGGGGACGCAGCATTACAGCCGAACAGTTCAGAAACCGTATGATTCTGCGCCAGGCTATGATCCGCCACGGATTCAACGCATTAGACAGTGAGTGGTGGCACTTCACCCTGAAGGATGAACCGTTCCCTGACACTTACTTTAACTTTCCGGTTAGGCAGTAGGGGTTTACAACTAAATTAGGAATGAAGGATTATGAATTATGAAATAAGAAGGGCTTGCCCCAAAGATATTAAACGTATCATTAAACTGCTGCATCAGGTAAATATGGTGCACTATGAGATACGCCCCGACCTGTTCAAACCGCTCACCACTAAATACGATGAACAGGAACTGGAATCTATACTGAAGGATGACAACAAGCCGGTCTTTGTATATGATGACGGAGAGGTGCGGGGCTATGCCTTCTGTCAGCTGACGGAGGTAAGGGACAATCTGCTGCTTCAGGACTGCAAGTCATTATACATTGATGATATCTGCGTAGATGAACAGGCCAGAGGAAGGCATGTAGGAAAGGCATTGTATGAATATGTATGTGAGTTTGCCCGTCAGGCTGGCTGCCACAACATCACCCTGAACGTATGGGAGGGGAATGAAGCGGCCCTCAGTTTCTACAGGAATATGGGAATGCTGATACAGAAAACAACCATGGAAGTAATCTTACGATAAAACTTCGCACGCTAAGACCTTAAAAACCTAATGGAATGTTTTACAGAAGACGAATATCTGTATTTGGCGTCTGTCTGCTGGGATGCTTCATAGCCGTATCAGCTCAGAGCATTGATCGTAAACACCTGAGTATTAGTGCAGGAGGCAGATACAGTCACCTGCTGAACGGGCACAACATATATGCAAACCTGACGGGAACCCACAACTATGGTATCATTGATGCCAAGGTGGGGCTCTCTACCCTACCCGAGGATAGCGGGTGGTTCGAGCGGGCTTTCAATTACCCAACCTTCGGCATTGGTCTTTCCTATGCCCGTATGGGGGCGCTCAACTTCAGGAATGATTGCAGACTGGGTGATATCTTGAACCTGTATACGTGGGCTGAGGTGAACCTGTTTCGTACCAGGAAGTTCAGGATTGGCCCGCTACTGGAACTGGGACTGGCTTACTCGGGACAGATATATGACTATCATACAAATCCCAAGAATAAGTACATAGGGGCAAAGGTATTTGCCCTGTTCGGCATGGGATTGCAGGCCGAATGGATGTTTGCACCGCAGTGGGCATTGCAGGCAGGGGTATATCTGACTCACCATTCCAACGGAATGCTGCGCTCTCCCAACGAGGGCATCAATGAACTGTCTGTAGGCTTGGGGGTACGCCATTATCTGGAACAGAGACAATATCCGGCAAAACTGGCAGAGGCTCCTGCTAAGCCGGCTTATGCCAAGGGGATACACTATAACGTATTTGCCGCAGGCGGTGTGCACAGCTGTCCTGTGGAGATGGATGGGATTCTGGCATCAGATGAGCCTGAGCGTAAATCACCGGCACTCTTCAGGGGAGTGGTAGCAGGTGAGGTGGTATGGCGTTATACACCCATCTTTGCCACCGGCATTGGCATGGAGGTGGATTTTGATGCCAATCATTACAGGCAAACGGACATTATACTGGCCGGTCGGGAGGATCCTGACGGCTATTCACCTGTCAGATTAGGGGCTTATATCAAGCAGGAGTTCTGGTACCGTCGGCTGTCAATACACGTTGGTGCAGGCATTTATATGTATAAACGCTGCGGCCTTACTGAGGACATCAGCCGTACATTTGAGAAGATAGGAATGCGTTATCACTTCGGTAAACAGGGTGGTCTGTTTGCCGGACTGGACCTAAGGGCGCATCAGTTTGACCGCTCCTACTCCCTGGAATGGGCACTGGGATACGGATTCTGATTCGCATTCATGCGTACGGGGCATTATCATAGCCTGGACATGAACTTATCTCTGTCAACTATAAAACGCAAATGCGTACCTTCACCCAAAAGGGTGTTGCCAGAATAGGCAGCTATCCTGAAACGGATCTTTTTACCCTCAACCTTCGTAACCTCAGCAATAGCATTGATTACATCACCTACCCGTGAAGGTTTCAGATGGGATGACTCGATATGCCCGCCTACGGTAGTACATCCGGCAGGCAGTTCATCCCTGACGGCCAGCATGGCAGCGTTTTCCATCATTGCCATCATCATAGGAGTTGCCAGTACAGGCATATCTCCGGAACCTACTGCGGCAGCTGTTACAGCGTCAGTTACCATTAATTCGCTTGAATATCTTAAACCAATTTCCAACATCCGTGTCTGAACTATCAACTTTTGTTAAATATGATGGCAAATTTAGTTATTTTCCTGCAATTATGACTACATTTGCAGTAGAAAAGATAATCCATTATCTATAAATCATAAAACAATAACAATAAAACTATGAAGGACGATAAGTTTAAGTACATTGGCGAGGCACTGATCCTGGCCATCGGACTCTTCCTGGCCGGAGGAGCCCTTAGAAGCGGAATCGTTAAGTTTAAGGAGATGGACCGTACAGTTACAGCCAAGGGATTGTGCGAGAAAGAGGTGAAGGCCAACAAGGCTACCTGGCCGCTGAAGTTCAAGGAGCTGGGTAATGATCCGGCCGAACTGTATGACCGTATAGAGAAGAATACTCAGGCGATAGTAGCCTTCCTGAAGGAGAATGGCCTAAGTGACGAGGAGATTTCCCTAGCACCGCCTGCAATGGTTGACCAACAAGCTAACATGAGCTACAGTAACGAGGAAGTACGTTACCGTTATAAGGCCAACTGTGTAGTGACAGTGGTAAGTAAGAATGTGGACCTGGTACGTAAGATAGTGAGCAAGCAGGCTGTCCTGATGCGCAGAGGTATCACCATCGTAAGCAACGAATACGATGAGGGTTCGCTGGTAAGCTATGAATTTACCGGACTGAATGAGATTAAGCCGGAAATGATTGCTGAAGCCACTAGGAATGCCCGTAAGACTGCCGAACAGTTTGCAACTGACTCTAACAGCGAATTGGGTAAGATAAAAACAGCCGACCAGGGACAGTTCAGCATAGATGACCGCGACAGCAACACCCCATGGCTAAAGAATATCCGCGTTGTAACTACTGTTGTGTATTACCTGGAGGACTAAGGGGATCAAACAGATGAAAATACCCGTTCTGTTCAAGGAATACATCTGGCTGATAGACACTATCTGGCAGTCAGGCAGGATTACCTTTGCCGAGATTAACGAGAAGTGGCAACGACGAGAAGGAAACAATAACGTCAATTTCTCCAGAACTACGTTCAACAGGCATAGGGATGCAATCCTGGATATGTTTGGTATTATCATTGAGTGCGACATCAATGACGGGTACCGTTATTATATCTATAACAAGGAGGAACTGAGAGGCAACAGCATTTCCAACTGGCTCTACTCGACCCTGAGCGTGGGCAATATGCTGGATGAGAACGTCAGTCTGCAGGACCGTATCCTGCTGGAAAGCATCCCTTCGGGCGATATCCACCTGAAACGTATTACCAGAGCCATGCGCGAAGAACGCAAGATACTGTTGAAGTACCAGAAATACGGTACCACAACAACTAAGCCATACGTAGCTGAACCATACTGCGTGAAGCTGTTCAAACGCCGCTGGTATGTGCTTACGAAGATTGAACGCGAGAACAGTGAGGGAAAACCAGAGGCTTCCTTGTCAGTTTTCTCACTGGACCGTATTGTGGATATTCAGATACTACAGGAGAAGTTCACCTTTGACAGGGCATTTGATGCCAGAAATTACTTCTCACACAGTTTCGGCATCATGGTGGACAATAATGTAAAACCTGAAAGAATCGTATTAAGAGCATACGGGATGGAACGATTCTACCTGCGAGACCTGCCAATGCACCCCTCGCAACATGAGATAAAAGAAACGGAGGAATATGCCGACTATGAGATTATCCTGCGCCCGACTTCGGACTTCAAGTCTCACCTGCTCTCGAGGGGTGAATGGATTCAGGTGCTCGAACCTGAATGGTTGGCAGAGGATATCCGCTCCTGGCACCAGGCTGCGATAGACAGAGGAAAGAAGTAACCTTGTTCAATCAGAGCACCTTGGGCGGAATTAGCCGTATAACTGAAAATAACACACAGGATAACATGCGATTCTCAGTTTTTATTTGTAGCTTTGCCGCATGTTTAAGATTTTTTGAATATATGTTCCAGACTATACCGCGACATACATAACACCAGAAATATCGGAATAATAAATTCCTGTGCACCATATGGTTATACAGGTCCTAATGAAAAAAAACATATTATACCATAGCAAAAAAAGTTATAGAGCATGAAGAAGATTCTTATTATATCAACACTGTTCCTTAGCATTTTACCAATGCGCTCCCAGGAGCCGGTAATGAAGGTACTGAAGTCTGACGGAACCACCACTCACACACGTGTAGCTGATGTGAAGCAAATCAGTTTCAGTACTAAGGAAGACTCTACCATGATTACCAGATACAACAACGGGGCCGTCTTCCGCACGGGACTGAACGATGTGGAGGATATTACATTTGCTGACACAACCTACATTTTGAACAAGAACGGATACCGCATCCTGGAAGCCGACGAGGTCTGCTGGCCCGAAGACCGTCTTTTGCCTGTATTCCAAAAACCTGCAACCACAGTTAGGTCACTGGATATGAGTGCAGCAGGACTTAGCGATGAGGAACGCATCATGTTCTGTACCCTTCAGGGCATCATTAACCGTACATGTCCGCGTATTCTCCTGTACAACCACAATGAGGAACCTCAGACTACATGGCCTACGGCACATAGCCTAAGAATCTCACCCGTATCTACACCCTATACTATGGTGAAGTTATTCAAGGATGAAATCAAGGGCCTTGTGCTCTACAGCACTGAACGGACAAACCATTACGCAAACCTGGCCGTAACCATTGCCGGACTGGAGCGTCTGCTGCCTGTAACAGCTGCAGTCAGGGACAAACTGGTGGCTAATGGGTTGGATTTTCCCGTTATGGAAGACCTGACATCTCTCACACAGTCCACAGCAGTAGGCGTTTACAATTATTTGTACAACAACTATTGGAACCGGTGCAACCACCGCTTGCTTATCAGCGAACGTCCCAATATACCTTATGTTCATGACATTGCCGCCGCCTGCGGATCAGCATGCGTATGGCTTGACCCCCGTGTAGCCAGCGAGCGTACTCTGCTTGACAAGATGCTCAAGGATATGAAGCCGGGCAGGGACTTTGTTCTAGGCTGGTATGCCGAAGAACGCTCTGGTGTAGGCGAAGCTACAAAATACGGTCTTTCAAGTGTTCCCGCAGACTTCTTCGAGAACACTACCGTCTATACGGCAGTTAACAAGCCGGTGAAAATTGCTCCTGTACCCAAGCGTCCCAAACTGGAGAATAAGGTCTATGCCGCCGTGTACATTAGTGACGGTGACAATATCCAATACTGCCAACACGCCATGGCCAAGATTTTCGAACAGAGCGGACGAGGCCAGATGGCTATGAACTGGACCATCAGTCCTGCCCTGGCTGACATAGCCCCGATGATGCTGAATTACTATTACCGCAAGGCTACCACCAACGACTGCTTTGTCAGCGGCCCCTCCGGCATGGGGTATTCCATGCCATTCAACGGCCTTGATACTGGAAGCGGCTCATACTACACATCGTCAGGCCCGACACTTACTCCTTACATTAAGCTAACCCAACGTTACATTGAGAAGGCGGGACTGCGGGTCATCACTATCTGGGACAATATCAGTGCGGCTCAACGCAAAGCCTTTGCCGAAAACTGCCCCTACCTCTATGGTCTTACCATCAACGACTATGAGAGGCAGACTGGCAGACTGCCCTACGCAGTACAATCCGGCTGGCTACCCATAGCACCCCAATACCCTTGCTATCGTGGCAGTGCAGATGAAATGGCAGAATTCTTCAACCGCGACATCAAGAATTTCAAAGGTAAGACACCTATGTTCGTTACCGGGCAGGCTGATGTTTGGAACTTAGGTCCCGACAAGCTTATTACCCTGAAGGATAAGCTGGATGCACTTTCACCCGGCAACGTAAAAATTGTACGTGCCGACCATTGGTTCAGCTATTACAACGAAGCCAAACATCTGCCGTTCAACCTTACCCTGCTGCAGGATATGGACATCACCACCTCCCCAGCCAAGACCAGCGTCAAGTACGCGGCTAACGGTTCACCCTCAGATGGTTATATGTGGGTATCAAAGAGTACGGACGGAACAGGATGGGTGCAACTCGATTTCAAGGAGCCATACCAGATCAGCCGATACGTGGTGCGCCATGCTGAGGCGGGCGGATTGGAGCCGGAACTCAATAGCCGCGACTTTACTGTTGAGGTCAGTCTTGACGGTGAGACATGGACTACAGTAGGTACTCATACAGACAATACCGATGCAGTAACCGATGCAGCCATTACCCCGGTAGAAGCACAATACGTCCGGATAAACGTCACTGCCGGTGGCTCAGACGGTATCGTCCGCATTGGCGACATCGAGATTTACGGTTCACACTAAAATCAAAAACAAAGATGATGAGACATTACCTGATTCAAGCAATAGCATTGCTATTATCCATTGCATGCACAACTGCTACAGCTCAGTCTGTAAAACTTCCCGATCCGAATATGAAGCGAAGCACATTAAGCGTGATGGAAACATTCAAGGAGCGTAAGAGCGACCGTGCCTTCAGTCAGAAGGACATAGACAGCCAGACGCTGAGTGACCTGCTATGGTGCGCACAAGGCAAGAACCGCGAGGACGGTAAGCTGACTACCCCTACCTGCCGCAACTGGCAGGAAATCCGCCTATATGTGTTTGATAGCAAGGGCGTTTCGCTGTACAACCCACAAAAGCATACACTTACATCCGTAGCAAAGGGCGACAACCGCGGATTGATAGCCGGAGGCCAGAACTGGGCTGCCGATGCACCCGTATGCCTGGTACTGGTTGCCGACCTGGACAAGCCTAAGAGTTACGACGTAAGATCACAGAGAATGGCTGCAGTGGATGTGGGCATCTGTTCACAGAACATCTCCCTGGCCTGTGCAGCATTCGGACTGGCTACAGTACCACGTGCCACCATGGACATCAAGTCTATCTGCCAACTGCTGAATCTTACAGAAAACCAGTTGCCTCTCATCAATAACCCCGTTGGTTATCCTGCCGGGAAATAGGAGCATATAGGAAACGTTAGGAATTAAGCCTGAATCCGTTGGGTTTGCACGCTTCAAACTACCCGGATTCAGGCTTAATTCCTCTTGAGCCGATAAGGGGACTCGAACCCCTGACCCACGCATTACGAATGCGTTGCTCTACCAACTGAGCCATATCGGCCAATTCGAATGCAAAGGTAAGTCTTTTTTCCAAATTAGGGAAATTATACAAGCCTTTTTTCGGTAAAGTGTACAGAAATAAGTAAATTTGCAGCCACATTTCAGGATTAGATTTATGAACAAAGGCAAAAAGAGCATTATAGCAGGTTTCTTCCTGGCAATTCTGACTGCCGGACTGGTGACGGTTTCAGCTTTTATGGGCACAACGAAACGGAATGCAGACGATACCATTATATATATAGATAATGATGATACGCGCGACAGTGTATGGCAAAAAACCGGACTGGGGTGGAGAGGAAATATGCTGAATCTGGTACTTCCGTTTAAGAAAGTAAGAACCGGTCGCTATGATGTAGGACAGGACATCCCTACCCTGACACTCTACCGCAAACTGCGGAACGGTCAACAGGATCCCATACATCTTACCATCCCTACCAGCCGCACAATAGAAAAACTGGCCGGAACACTATCCAGGAAACTCATGCTGGACAGTCTGACGTTGGTGAATGCCTTTCGAGATGAGGAAATCTGCCGTCAGGCCGGGTACAACACAGCCACACTGCCTGCTATGTTCATACCAAACACCTACGAGGTATACTGGGATATCTCTTTAGAAGGACTGGTACGACGAATGCAGAAGGAAAACAAGGCATTCTGGAATACAGAACGGGAAGAGAAAGCGAAAGCGCTAAACATGAGTCACGAGGAAATCTGCACGCTGGCCAGCATTGTGGACGAAGAGACGGCTAACGATGCAGAGAAACCGACCATTGCAGGTCTGTATCTGAACCGTCTGAAGAAGGGTATGCCCCTACAAGCCGACCCGACAGTAAAGTATGCAGTAGGAGATTTCAGCCTGAGACGTATCACTGGCGAACACCTGAAAAAGGAAAGCCCCTATAACACATATCTGAACACAGGATTGCCACCAGGCCCCATACGCATTGCCAGCATAGCCGGGTTGGATGCGGTACTGAATCACCAGCACCATAACTACCTGTACATGTGTGCTAAAGCGGATTTCTCAGGCACACATGAGTTTGCCGCCACCTTCAGTGAACACAAGAAGAATGCCCGTAAATACATAAGGGCACTGAATGCAAGGAACATTCATTAGGCGCGGTCGCTGTCAGTTATCATGCTGCGAATACGCGAGGAGAGGGCCTTGTTGGCAATAAGATCTTCAATATTCACATGCATACGATACCCCCAATAGTGATGAGGATTGGCCGGTACATTGATACGCTCAGCATCAGCATCAGGCAAACGGACTTCCTCGTCAATAGACAACCAATCCTGCAAACTGATCAGGCAGAGCATGGAAGGACAGGCCAGATGGCGGGTTACAACCTCCTGACAAAGATCGCCGGAAATCTGCTGGGGAGCAAAACCGTGGTGCTGCAGCACCTGATTGTAATATCGTTGGGCACGCTGGTAATCTTCTTGCCACCAGCCACGCAACGTGGGCATATCGTGGGTAAAGATTGTAGCCACGCTACGGTATGGATTATCCTCAAGACGGGCAAATGTCTGACCGAAAACCTTGGGCATAGTCTGAATTTCAAGGGAGAGGATCTTCAGATTATCCAATACAGGTTTAACGCATGAGGGAACCATTCCCAAATCCTCGGCACAGACAAGCATACGTGTACACTGTACAAGGGTTGGCAGTTTCTTCATGGCCTGAGCGTACCAGAAGTCATTATGGCGATGGTAGAAATAATCCTCGTAAAGTTCATTGAAAGCCTGCTGTTCCTGGGGCGTAAGGGCCTGAAACACACTGTTCTTTTGGACGGCAATACGGGGATGCAGCAGCTCAGGATGCTCGGCATCGGGCACAAACAGGACATTATCAATGAGATGATACAACCCCTCACGCACATCAGAAGAGGGTCTGACAGACGGCATGGAGAAATACTCCTCTACCATACGCTGGGTAGCAAACTGAGGCTTAAGATCATATGTTCCGTCACCACGTTCATCAAGGAATCTGGATGCCACCTTTTCTGCCTTGGAACCGAAGACCTGCGTCAATATCTCATCTGTAATATAAGGACGCGTAAAGAAATCATAGCGGTAGCATAGTCCGAACTCCTCAATCTCCGTTGCACTCAGGGGAAGAGATGGAGCGAAATAACCTATAAGTCCGTGTATGCTATGGCTGGGAATCTGCCAAATTCGGAAGAAGCCCAACACATGGTCTATACGGTAAGCATCAAAGAAATCTGCCATTTTCTGGAAACGGCGCACCCACCATTGATAACCGTCCTGTGCCATACGGGTCCAGTTATATGTAGGGAAACCCCAGTTCTGCCCGTTGACACTGAAGTCATCTGGCGGAGCTCCGGCCTGGCTGTTCATATTGAAGTAATAAGGTTCAATCCATGCTTCTACGCTATAACGGCTGATACCTATAGGGATATCACCCTTCAAAACAACCCTGTG
>Ga0326513_10002891_pt1 | contig 12535 bp, 7 predicted proteins | sample 2_2465_0518_D_FD_203654 | JGI IMG/M metagenome (GOLD analysis project Ga0326513, IMG submission 203654) | Bovine rumen microbial communities from UC Davis, California, United States - 2_2465_0518 | ecosystem: Host-associated > Mammals > Digestive system > Stomach > Rumen | place: USA: California...
CTTGCCGAAAACAATGATGTCAACATCATGCTGTCGTGCGGTGATCTCGAAGATTTTGATACTCGATTTGGAGAGAATGTTCTCGTGCTGAATGGTGATAAGGACTCTGATATAGTACTTATGACGGAAGACTCGATATATCGTTGCGAAGACCTTGTTTTCTCCATTGGAAATGCAAGTTTCTGCGTCGGGTTCCTACACAGCCAAGAAGAAGACAGCACCGAGGTTTTGGAAGATATACGTCAGCTGTTCGCTGCCAGATTTGTACCCTATGCACTGAACAAGTACGAGGAACTGCTTCAGAATAGCGAAACTGATGAGCTTACAGACAGAATCGCTGTCTTGAATGATGCTGACAATCTCATTGCGTTTGAAGATTCGTACGTTGAGTCAACCGGCAATGAGGAGAAACTTTCCGAGCTCCGTGCCAAGCGAGATGAGCAATTACTGGATTTAGTTCAGAAATATTCGAGCAATATGCTTGAGGAACTGGCTGCTCTGCGTGCTAATACACCTTTGGACGACATCAGAACATTGGATGTCATGGAAAAGGCGCAAAGTGCTTTCTCGGCATTAAAGTGCAAACTGATTCCAGAGCAGAGCGTTGATAACGAGAAAGGATGGGGAAGCAGCGGAGTGGTTTTGGCCCTTAATGAATCCATCAGTTCTTATGAGTCTCAGCTGAATAACCGGGAAAACTATCTCCGACAGGAACTGCTTCCTAAAAACTACATCATCGACACCAACGTCTTCGTGTATTTCCCGGAGATAATGGACTACGTCGGCAAGGATGATAATACGATTCTGTCCCTAAGAGTATTGGAAGAATTGGATAAACTTAAGGTAACTCTAGATGGCAAGGACAAACGTAATGTCAAAAAGGCCATTAAGGAGATTAACCATAAGATTCGTATGAAGTCAAGCACCTTCCGCATGGAGTCAGCAGATAGTAGATTACTGCCAGAGGATTTCGATAAGGCGAATCCTGACAACCTGATCTTAAGTGTCGCTCTGAAGTACAAAGACCGTAACCCTTTCCTTGTGACTTGTGATGTCAATTTCCAGAATCGTGCTGCATCTGTAGGCATTCCATTCAAAGGATTGTCAGACATGCTCCCTGATGATGTGTTCAAGACAATAGACTTTACACAATCGGAGAAGAAGGAGCCAGAACCGAAGAATGTACCTTCTCCAGAATTTGAAAAGAATGGTAAGAACATGCCTAAGTCCCTTCTCAAAATGATAAGGAAAGCATATAAGGCATGTGAGGAAAAGGCCGATGATGTTCTGGTGGCAATGCTTGTAAGCGCAATCAAGTCGGCCAAGCCAGACTTCAAACCGAGCACTTTCGGTTTCACAAAGTTTAAGGATTTGTGTGCAGCTTATCCTTCGGATGTCGAGCTTTATGAGGACTCCAACCATGCTTTGTGCATCAGACTAGTAGAATCTGATTCACCCGTTGCCAGTTTTGGAACTGCCAAGTCTGGTAATATCAAGGAACTTGATTCGCTCAGCGAAGAACTGCAGGACATGCTGAAGGAGCTTCTGCAGCAAATGGTTTCGGAAGAAGATTCGTCAGCTCCAGTAAGTGACGGTGACATCCGTAAGGCTTTCATTAAAGAGTCAGGAGTCAACATAAAACTGAAGCCTGTGAAGCAGATGCGCGAATCCATGAATATTCCGTCAGCCAAGCAGCGCAAGGATAATTTTACTAACATTTAATATTTATACATTATGTCAAGGTACGAAAGTTCACGCTTTGTAAAGGACCCCAAAACCATGAACCGGGAGGTCCTTAAAGCAGCATGTGACAAACTGGGATGGAAATACAAGGTCGAAGGTGAAGACCTGATTGTGACTGATGCCAAGCAGCAGGAGAAAGTTTATGGCGAATATATCCTGAAAGTCTCGGGCTCCACCGTAACCTACAACAGCTACTATCTGTCCAATGGCGGGCAGTTAGTAGCAGAGTTGCAGTCAGTATTTTTCCCGCTCAACGTGGAGTATGCTAAGAAGACTGTGGTGGATGCTTTTAAGAAGAAGGGATTTACATTCAAGAAATTGTATGATTTCACTCCTACTGCTGAGGAGGTGGATCGTTTCTGTATGGTTGGCTATACCAAGCTCGAAGACGAAAAGGAGAAGCGTTATGAGATTAAGTTTTCTATTCTTCATGATGGTACTGTAGTAACCGACTCTAACTACTTACCAGATGATGTTAACGAGATGGCTCATGCTGCCATGGATGACCTTCAGGAAGCTTTCGGTAATAAGCGAATCATGACTAAGAAGCCCGAATACGACATCATGATTGCACGTCTTAAGGAGCACAAGAAGATAACGGACAAAAACTCTCTAAAAATTAAATAATATGGAAGATACTTTCAGAGAAATTAAAGACATGCTCAATGCAGGGTTCCCTCTGCTGTATTTAGTAACATCCGAGTATAACAGAGTCACACAGAAGCTGAGAAAGATTGCGTTCGAAGGTAATTATGCATTCCACACATGGGATTGCGTTGACTTCCTGAGAACCCACAACAAGAACCAGAACAATCGATTCGAAGACATTGTCCAACACCCAGAGTACGAAGGCACCCAAGATTGCGAAACACTCCTTGAGTTCCTTCATAGGGGACTCTGCAAATCTGAAGACGATTCGAAGGAAATTTTCGTTATTGAGGATTTTCACAGATATTTCGACAGGGAGAAGGTGGTCGTAAGCTTGAGAAAGCTCTCTAACGAGATGAAAGCTTTAAACAAGCATATTATCTTTTTGTCACCTTCGTATCAGTTGCCCGATGAGATAGAGAAGTATGTAACAGTAGTTTCTGTCCCTTTGCCTGACCGGAGAGATCTTGAACTCAGATTCCGCAGTATTTATTCTGATCCTATCGATGAGGATTTGAAGAAGTATATTTTGGACGCGGCATTGGGTTTAACTGATACAGAGGCAGAACTCGCCTTCCGGCTGGCCAATCAAGTGGTAGGACTTAATAGTAGAGATGCCGTTCAGATAGTAGCTCACGAGAAGGAACAAATCATTAAAAAGAGTGGCATTCTCGACTATTATCAAGTTAATCTCGATATGAAGAGTAATGTCGGTGGGTTGGAAAACCTTAAGATGTGGCTGAAGCAGCGAAGCAAATCGTTTGAGCGCAAGGCAAAAGACTTCGGACTTCAAGAGCCAAAAGGCATCATGCTTCTTGGTGTACCAGGCTGTGGTAAGAGCCTTACTGCAAAATGTGTCGCAACTGAGTGGAAGCAGCCATTACTGAGACTAGATATCGGGAAGGTCTTTCAGGCAGAAGTTGGTAGCAGTGAGAACAACATACGACGTGCCATTGCAACAGCGGAAGCAGTTGCTCCATGTGTCCTTTGGATTGATGAAATCGAGAAGGGACTCAATGTTGGAGGAGAACGAGACGGTGGTACCAACTCACGAGTGTTTTCCACAATACTTACATGGATGCAGGAGAAAACAAAACCTGTGTTCGTTGTTGCAACTGCGAATGACATCAGTCAGTTGCCGCCAGAGTTTTTGCGAAAAGGACGTTTCGATGAAATTTTCTTTGTCGATCTTCCGACAAAGGAAGAACGAAAGGAAATTCTGCGAATTCACCTAAACAAAAACAAGCAAACAGGAATACTCGAATTGGATAGATTGGCTGATGCAACTAGCTTGTTTAACGGTGCAGAGATAGAAGAGGTTGTCAAGGAATCAATGTTCCTAGCATATGTCGATAATCCGACTAATCCTGTCGTCAACGTTCAACATATGGAAATGGCTTGTTCTCAAATCATCCCATTGGCAAAGACAATGTCTGAAAAGATTCGAGGTTTGAGGGGTTGGGCAGATGACAGAGCAAGACGGGCAAGTCGTACTGCTAATCATGAGTCTCTCCCAGAAGTTCAGGCTGGTATCAAGAAAACAAAGCGAGAAAAAGACGAAGATACCTTCGGCTAATAAACTGAAAATCGGCATTATGAAAAAGAGTTCAGAGCGTGGAAACTCACGCTTTGAACTCTTTTATTGTTGTAGCACTCTTGTTCTTCTTTTTGGCGTAAAAAATACTTTTTTCTCGATTTTAGCTACTATAAATGTTAAAAAAGCACTTTTTTTGCCGCTGTGCGTAAAAAACACACAAAATTGTTTGGCTGTTTCGAAATATATATGTATCTTTGCGTCAAAATTACACAGTAATATTAATTTAAAGATTTACAAAAATGAAAAAGAACAAGATTAACATCGCCTGTATGAACGCAATTAGTTCAGTGGAAGAGAAAACCAAGAATCCTATCAAGTCAAACAACTCATCTAAGAAGAAGTTGAAGGATGTGTTGAATGTCAACAAAGGTTGGGTCTACATTCAGTCTTCCGATAAGTATCGAACACATGTTGCATTAGAGACTTGTCGTAGAACTACCGAGTCTCTAAAGTCAGAACTATATGATGGTGTGTCGATAGTTCTCAATGAGCGTAATTGTTCTAAAAGTGACAACATGAAAAAAAGAATTATGCGTCGAATTGTTGAAAAAAAACAAGCACAGGCCGCCCATCATAAGCTCGGCCGCTCTTCAGATCTTTATGTTCCTACAATAGAGCGAACAAACGTTTGTCGGTGTATGTATGAGTTCAATTAAATAAATATGCTTGTCTAATATTCTTCATTGGACGGCAACCATACGGCTGCTGTTTTATTTGAAGATTTTCTTCTGTGTGTATAATACACGCAAACCAACGATGAATAATATCTGTTTATGTTGAAAGAAGCACAAAACAAATGTCAAAAATGAGAGAAACAAATATAGCTCTAAAAATAACTTATGTTTTTGCCATTAGAAAGAACATAAGATGGCACTTGGATCATCGACGATGCTTGTCGGATGTTTGAAGGGCAAGGAAAACATACAAATTAGGCCATTGCCGAGAATTATTAAACCATATAAAACATATATAACATAAAGATATGATATACAAATATATAGTAACCTCAGAGGTTAGGTCAAGATTAGAGAAGGAAAATCTTGGTAAAGATGTCAAGGACAGACTTGAAAATTTCCTTTCATCTGACAATCAGATGTCAGCTTCTTCATTGATGGCTAATCTGCTTGTTAGCAAGTTCAACAATCATAGTGGGCTTCGGTTTGTCTGGTTTCAAGAAATCAGAAAGGATGTTTGCCTCTACATCCTTAGAAAAATTTACAAGCATGACGAATATAGCAAGAAATTGACAGAAGTAACCAAGCAGGTTTGGATGGATCGTCATGCGCTCAGTTCTGCTGAACAGGTTGAAGTGAATGAAGTGTTTGCTAAGTACTTCAAAGATGCTAAAAAAGACATCCTGCCTGATGAATATCGCAAGTATGAAGAGTCACGTGCTTTCGATAAGAATCGTGATGTGGTCTTCTATGAAATGCCGCTTTGGCATGATGGTATGAAGAAGGTGCCCAAGGAATACTGGTCATTCATCCAGAAGGCAATATCCGAAGACATTTATAAGGACTTTGTCCAGTGTGACATGTTCTTTCATCACACGACCAACAACTACACCATTACCTACAGATTCGGTAATCCCAACTCGATGTCGAAAAGTGACGTATATCTGCTCCAAATAACAAAGGGAAAGGAGCCGAACCTTGAGGAACTGCTAGACAGAAAGTATGACTGTGACAATGTCGTTGACTTGCAGAATTTCTCTTCCAAGTGCTATCCCGATTACTATACTTATGAGTATGAAGCATGGAAAGAAATAGAGGAAGACGACATGGCAAACCTCGCTCTCTCGGAGGAGGAGATAAAAGTGCTTCAGGATGTCCAGTTTCCCTTCTTCGTCAGTGGACTTGCAGGAAGTGGCAAGAGCACTATTCTTTATTACCTATACGCTAATATATATAAATATGTAGCGCTACAGCATCCTAACCACAAGCTGTTGTTCTTGAGCTATAATGATGCTCTAGTAGATAAGGCACGTCTCTCTGTGCGCTCAATACTCTGTTACCATAGCTCTAATCAGGGATTTGCCAGCTATTTCGACAAAGAGGAGAATGAACAACATTTTAGGCAGTGTTTCGTTCCGTTCCGAGAGTTCCTGATGCAGGCTTTCCTTGACGAGAACAGCATTAAGAAATTTAGTGAGGATAAACACATTACCTATGAGAAGTTCCGTGAACTCTACCAGAAAGAGTATATGCATGGAGGAAAGCGACTCTCACCCTCCATTCTTTGGTCTGTAATTCGCACTTTCATCAAGGGACGTGACCTCGAGTTTTTTACTCCAGAGAAGTATAACTCTGATGAAATTGCAAGAGGTGATAAGACAGTAGATCCAAAGGTGTACAATGAAGCTTATCGCATCTGGAACAATTGGTATCGTCACTATAATGAAGATAAAGGCTTTTGGGATGATTTGGATTTGGTTAGATATGCTCTTACCCACGGAGACATACAGAATGTGTTTCATGACTATGCCGTTATATTTTGCGATGAAGCACAGGATTTCACAAAACTTGAAATAGACTTGATTCTGAGCCTATCAAAACACTCTGAGTATAAGCTTTCATGTCATCCAGATGACAGACGTATTCCTGTTGCATTCGCTGGCGATCCGAACCAGACTATTAACCCAACTGGATTCCGTTGGGCAGGCACTAAAGCAATCTTCAACAAGTCCTTCGAAGAGTCTTTGGACACATATCCTGAACTGGCGACACCAGAGCTGAGCAAGAACTACCGTTCACAACTTGGCATCGTGAAATTTGCGAACACTATCCAGAGTCTGAGATACAAGCACTTTGACGAGACATCCAAAGAGCGCAAATTACAGAGTGTACGCGAAGATCCTAAGGGCGAGAACAAAGATGCTTTGGAGTATGTCGGATTCTATTCCTATGACAAGTATCAAGATGTTATAGTCGAGAACCTGCCAAATGCTAATATTCTCACATCAGGTGACGGTGAAGAGGGTGATCTCGAAAACTATCCTGAAATCACCAATGATAACGTCAAATTGAACACAGCCATCGGAACCAAGGGACTTGAGTATGATGCAGTAATGCTTTATAAGTTTTGTTCAGATAACGCCTACAAATTGTTTCAGAAGATTGTTTCTGGTGAGCCTTTCACTAACGATTCCGAGAGATTTGAGATTGCTCACTTTTTTACGAAGCTATATATTGCTGTCTCACGTGCGAAGTCTCAGCTGTTCATAGTTGACACTGACGAAAGTTACGAAATGTTCTGGAAGTATTTCACAAACCACGAACTATGGGAGAAACTTATAAGCCAATATGTTTATGATGAAGAAAAGCGTAAACTTGTTGGCCATATAACCCTTGGAGAAATCGAGACTTTGCCACAGCGTCTAAGTGAGAGTTATGACGCAGAGGAAAATGGGCGTCAGGAGTTCGAAAAAGCGAAGGGCAATCCTCCAAGCATCCTCCATATGAAGCGTGCAAGAAGCTATTTCCTCGAAGCAGGATTGACCGCACTCGCCGATGAATGTGATGCTTACCTGTTTCTCTACAGCAATGAGTTTGAGAAGGCTGGTGATAAATTTCTGTCTCTCAACCAAGAGGAAAAGAAGAACCACGCCAGTGATGCATATTGGAAAGGTATGTGCTGGAATAAGCTAATATCTGTTCTCGCCCGAAAGTGTCTGACCTCGACCGACTCTATCAAACTTCTTGTTGCAAAATTCATGACTAAGGAAATCAATGCAGTTCAGTTTGTTCAGGAACTAGTGAACAATCGTGATGATTTCCAGAATGCAGTTTCAACTCCGCTAAAGGACATGGAAATCTGGACTGTTGTATTTGAAAGCATGAAGCAGCAACTGCAGTCCCTTGACCCAATAAATATCACCATTGCGCTTACTCAGAATCTTGACTTCATTTCACGTTACATCAAATGGTTTGACAAGGGAATGTCTCAATTGCGTGCTTGCCTTTATTTTACTCATGCAGAGTTCAACAATGATGGTTTTTCCAAGAGTGATGAAGGTTTCAGAGCTGACGGTTATGAAAAAGCTATAAAAATCTGGGAAGAGGCTGGTGTTACGCAGAACAATCAAAAATACTTCAAGGCTAAGAAACTTACATGCAAGAGCATCTCAGAAGAAATCAAGTGGATGGAAAATCTTCGCGAGGTTAACGATATTGTTGATCGCTTCGGAGACGAATCAATGGCATCGTCCTTGACCGAAGAAGCTGCTGGCATCGTATTCTCTTGCCTGCTTAGTAAGAACTTCGCCAAGGCTGTTACCTATCCTTATCCCAAGGATAAGATAACACGCTGGCACCGTCTCTACAGTCAGGATAAAGGAAAGTTCCTAATAAACGTTCTTCTTAGCGATTTCTCCGAGGATAAGTTCTATTTTCTGTCTAGTAAAGTGCAGAATGATGAAAGCTCAGTATTCGATATGAAACTTCCAGTTTCCGTATTCGAGGAGATTCTTTCTCTAACCGGCAATGATGCAAACGGACAGCCATATTGGTCATATTTCTTCGGTTTGAAGAATGACAAGGGTGAGCGTGTCCTCAAGAATATTCAGAACAGAAAGGCCATTCTTGAAGCTCTGAGTAAGAACATTCTGGCGGCCCAAGAGTATGACAAGAGTATGGCTTCATGCTTTCTTGAAATGCTGTTTGACAAAGAATACAACTTCAAACGCGCCGAGAATTTCAACAAGACCATAGTCAAGATATTCAACCGTGATGTGTTCTTCAAGGAGGACTTCCGACGTGCCACAGAACGCAACAAATATTTCGTTGCTTATTGCGATCTCGACATTGATGAACATGATTGTATTAAGAACAATGTTCGCAAATATGTTGAAAACAGTATAACCACCTGCAAGAAACTTAGTGGGAATAATATCGAAGATTTTAAGGCTCTCTTCCGTGCTTATGAAATATGTGGTGCATACCAGAATACATATCCTGACTATCTCAGTATCTGTAACATGTATCGAAAGTTCAAGAGTGAGAAGAGACTAGCAGAGATGAAGGACTGGATGGAGCAGCGACTTCTTCTCAATCAGTTCGCAGACGAGAATATGCTCCAGAAAGCCTCTTATGCTAAGCTCTCTGAAGAGTTCCTCGAAAAGGGTTTGGATATGCATGCATTCGCTGATGACTTGTCAAAGGAAGATGCCGCTATGTTTGTGGCAGCAGCCAATACGAATTCAGAGGAGTACTCATTTGACTGTACCTTCATCACTGCCAAACTTATCTATAAGCATCACCTTAAGCGTGACAACATGAAACCACATTGCAGAGTGAATGATATGATGGCTAAGCTTACAGATGCGATAGACATTGCAATAGATGAAGTTCTGAGCAACAAAGAACATGTTGACGAGTACAAAATCAAGATTCTTGCGTACACATGGGACGCGTTGTTCGAGCATCCGTTCGCAGCTAACCACTACGACAAGCTGATTGAGAAGAAAAGACTTGATCGTTTGAACATTTTGCGTGAGTACCTCAAGAAGCGTGCGCTTCTGCACTACTTCTACTTTAAAGAGAAGATGTTCGAAGATAAGCAGGAAGAGTATGGAATGACAATGAGTAAGTCGTATCTCCCTGTTGCATATCCTAAAATCGAGGAGAAACACTCTGCAAAGAAAAGTGATGAATACAAGAGCATGAAGGCTATGCAGATAGAGGAAATTTCAACAACAGAAGGAAAGGTCACAAAGACAAAAACTCGCAAGAGAACTCCAAAGATTATAGTAGATCCTGCAAAGAAGGCCTATGAGGAAGTTGCTCGCAATATGAAGAGTAACAACATGTCTATAGAATTGATTCTCCAATGTGTACCCCAGTTGACGATTGATGAAATAGAAAAGCTCTAAAATCCGATGATAAGTGCCCCCATGCCATACTTCATGGCAAGGGGACACTTTATATCAAGAGAATCTTTAAATTGCGGAATTGAAAACTACGAAAACTCTATTTATTTTATCGGTTGAGATATTGATTAGATATAAATGCTGTTATGGCTTTGGCTCGTTATAACGACGTTCTATACTTTGGGTAAATAAACACAATGCAACTTTATATGATTATATTTGAATAATAAATACTGAATAATGCAATTATGTTACCTGTTTCATACCGAAATTAAAAAAAACACCTGCTATGCGTAAAAAATACACAGAAAATTTGCAGGGTTGAAATTTTCTTTGTAATTTTGCACCGAAAAATATTAAACATATGAAGTATAACAAAAAAACAAAGATGTACGAATCGAAATTTTGGCATCCCGCTTTGACGACAGATGCTGTGATTTTCGGTTTTGACAATGACGACAGTTCTCTTCAAATTCTTTTGATAAAGAGAGGTAAAGCGAAAGATGGCGAAATAGGAGCATATGAAGGATTCTGGGCATTACCTGGTGGCTTTATTCAAGAAAATGAATCGACAGATGATTGCGTCAGGAGAGAGTTATTAGAAGAAGCCTCAATGAAACTCTTTGTTAATGATAAAGGTATTGACCCAGAATTCCTTGAACAGCTAAAAGTATATTCTGGCAAAGACCGTGACCCGCGTGAATACGTTGCTACTGTCGCCTATTATGCTCTGGTCAAAAGAAAGAAATACACAATTAAGGGTGGGGACGATGCAGCAGATGCAAAATGGTTCCCTGTTAATAAAATATCAGAACTTCAATTGGCATTTGACCATGGACAGATAATTCAAGATGCCATTGAAAGATTGCGAGAGAAAATTCATTTTGAGCCTATCGGATTTAATCTCTTGGATGAAACGTTTACGATGAGTCAACTTCACAACATCTATCTGGCAATTCTTGAGCCTCCTGCAGATGCTCCTATTCGGGATCGTCGGAATTTCCCAAGAAAGATGCTTAAGCTCGGTTACATAAAGCCAACTGAACAGAAGATGAAAGGAACTCCTTATAAACAACCTAAATTATTCTCTTTTGTACCAGAGGCATATCAAGCAGCAAAGAAAATTGGGATGAGACTAGAATTCTAATTGTTTTCTCCAACATTAGCCTCCCTGACTGGGAGGTTTTAATGGCCCCAATTTTCCAAAGCGTCAAAAGTACACAGTGAAATAATATGGTGATGTGAACTGAAAAAAAATGAACGAGAATTTTGACAAATCAATAAATGAATGATTATGAAAAAGACAAGTAAGTTCTGGAAGTTGTTCAAGAAAAACGACAAACCACAAAAAGAAAAGGATGTAATCTCTACATCATCTCAGAGTGAAACAGACACCGCCAACATGGGAAAAGAGTGTACTGCTTCTGAAGAAGAAAGCAAACCAGATCCCAAAGAAGACAAGATGAACGACAACAAAGCACGTATTTACAATCTGATTATTGTAGATGAAAGTGGTTCCATGAGCCATCTTCGTGAATCAACACTCTCAGGAATCAATGAAACCATCAGCACTATTCACAGTGCCCAGGAAGAGTTTGCTGCAACCCAGAAGCACACATTGACTCTTGTAACCTTCGACTCTGGCTCAAACAGGCCTGATGTACGAACAATGATTGACAACCAACCCATCTCTGAAGTGAAAGAATTCAAGGATTACATGCCAAATGGGTGTACCCCACTATATGACGCAATGGGACAGTCGCTGACACATCTTCATGACCGTATAAAGGATGACAAAGACGCAACAGCTGTCGTAACAGTCCTGACTGACGGGCTGGAGAACGCATCCAGAGAATGGGATGCTGCCGGATTATGCCGTCTGATAGAGCAATTGAAGTCGGAAGGTTGGTCTTTCGCGTACATGGGTTCAGCTCATAACGTGAAAGAAGTGACTGATTTACTCTCCATTGAAAACGTCGTTGAATTCAGTCACAATGACCTCGGAGCTGGCAGCACCTGGGGACGAGAACGGTCATCCAGACGTGCCTACTATGAAAAGATGAACAGGATGTACGAGGAAGAGAGATCGATGTCAAGAGAGGAAATGCTGGAAAGAAAGCGTCAATATGCAAAGGAGTACTATGGCCCAAGGGTATCGAATGACCGTATTGACCATCTTGAAGAAAATGAAATCTTCGTGTTTGGAAGCAATGCAAGCGGTTATCACGGTGGAGGGGCAGCAGCCTATGCTATGCGTAAATTCGGTGCCGTTTGGGGACAAAGCGAAGGACTGCAAGGCCAAAGCTATGCCATTCCTACAATGGAAGGTATTGCTGAAATGAGTGAGGCCATCAAAAGATTCACATCATTCGCAGCCGAACATTCAGAGTTACGTTTCTTGGTTACAAGGGTTGGTTGCGGTGTCGCAGGTTATTCCGCCAGTCAGATTGCTCCCCTATTCAAGGAATGTATTCCACTGGAAAATGTCGCATTGCCCTCAGACTTCTGGGACGTTCTGGGATTAAAAATGTATTAGTTGTATTTAGTATTAGCCTAGTATTCACAAATAAAAAGAATCTCATATGAAAAATCTACTGGTCTTGCTACTGTTATCGGTGGCTCTGAGCGCAAATGCACAAGATAAGAAGAACAATCGACCTACATCATATAATTATATGAGA
>Ga0326513_10002893_pt1 | contig 12528 bp, 27 predicted proteins | sample 2_2465_0518_D_FD_203654 | JGI IMG/M metagenome (GOLD analysis project Ga0326513, IMG submission 203654) | Bovine rumen microbial communities from UC Davis, California, United States - 2_2465_0518 | ecosystem: Host-associated > Mammals > Digestive system > Stomach > Rumen | place: USA...
TGGTCTAATATACTGGCGCGTATCACGGTCCTGAATGAGCATGCAGTTCTCAAAAAAATACTTAAACCCAGCAAAATCCCCTGATAGCGCCTTCCGTATCTGGTCAGGCGTCAGCGTATCGGTTGCCTGATAGTCGTTGGGCAGGATTTTCGGCATATTTATCCCTCCTATAATCAAAAACTACTACGCAGCTAGGGAACGGCGCTGCGCTTTTGCGATTATTAAAATGAAGTCTCCCCTTAATAAACCTGACCTCAGCCACTTTCGGGTTAGACCAGATATAGTCGTGCCACCATCTAGTGTCTACGCGAGCAGGGAGCAACATAACCGCAACCCCTCTGTCATATTCAGAGCAAGCTTTCACCCAATCACCGATTACTCTCCCATATGGAGGATTGCACCAGATGTTCCCCTTCCATTCGTCTATATGAGCCAAACCATCTTCGTCTTTCGTGTAATACGATGGGCACTTATGGTTTTCGTTGCTTGCAGCAATATCTAAAGTTAAATGGAACTCATGGTTTAAGCTGTCGAATAAATCCTGAGGAGTCTCCCACTCTGGGGTATTCGACGTGTACATTCCATTAGTCATCGGCATGTTCTCTTCTCCTTACTGGTATGCACTAAGAATAGCTTCCTTAGCTTCCCTTTCTTTACGTTCTTCGGCTGATTCCTGAGGCGCAAAAATATTATTCCCTCTAAGGGATGTGTTCAGTTTTGCGACCGATTCCGTAATTACCTTAACCATTTCTGGCTCGGTCTTCACGTCGATATCTTTAATGAGCTCCTCAAGCTTGTCGAGGAGCTTAACATTAACATCTTCAATGGTCGCGTGCTTTTTTAAATCCACGACCTCTGCCATTAGATTGATTCCTTAATCTCGTTACGGCGCTTATTGGTGCACTGTAGATATTCGTTACCAATACGAGGAACTACTAGCTGAATCTCACGAAGAACCGGGTAAAAGTTGCGCTCTTCTTTGGTGATGTCAGCTAACACGTCCGCCTTTTTGACGGCTCGCATAGAAGCCTCAATACGCTTCAGCAGTTCCTTCGTGTAGGCGATTGCTGACTCGTCTGGCTTCATTATAGGTCAGCTCCGTTGGTTGTCATTGTTTCGCCTGTAATAGTCTGACCTGCCTTAGCAATTGGCTTGCGAGCGCGCGGACGAACATTGCCGCCGCCGTCCTCTTCGTCAGCGATTGTCGAAGTAGAACGGACCTCTTTGGCCTCGAACTCATGGCCAACCATATCACGGTAGTGGTCGCGAATAACCTTCTTCAAAAACTCACGGTCGTATGAGCTGAGAATCTCTACATACTTATGACCGCATTTAACAGTTCTGCCATCTGGCAAGGTTTTCATGAGTGGGATATTAAAGTTATGGTTTTCCTCAATCCAGTCTAAGCGGTTAACCATCCATTTAGTGTCGACCTTCGCGTTAGAACGGCTATCTGAGTTAATAAGCTCAGCAGCTTGTTGTAATGATAAGAAATCTTTTGGAAGACGTGGCTGCATATATCTCCTTATAAATATTAAGCAGTTTAATAATTTTAGTGTATAATACGCAGCCCTAATCCGCAAAGTGTTTAATCATAAGCTCAAGGTCCACATCGTTTTTCACGAACTTGCCATTAGCCAAATCTACCCATCTTACGTCTCCGTCAGGTGTTGTACAAATCACAACAGCCCACTTAGAGTTAGCCCTAATATGAGCCGCTAAATCAGAGGTGGACTGGGTCTGTGGAAGCGTCGAAACTAAGGCTAGCGACTTCTCTCTCCCCTTCGGTATCTGTGGGAATGACATCGCCAGCTGTCGGTTATATTTACGCACTCTTGATCGGAGAAGAGACTCGGCTCCTCCGCATAGGCATGTACAGGCAAAGAAGGCCATTAGTAGACCTTCTTTCCGTTAATGAGGTTGTACATCGCTGTTATTTCATTCTTGTCAGAAGTGGAGATATAGAACGCATAGCGTCCTGCCTTTTTCGCCAAGACCTGTAAGTGCTCAGCGAGAGGGGTGCCAGGATATTTTTGCGCCAGAGTGCGTATCTTATCCTTCCCAACAAAAGTAGAATCTGGGGCAGCAAGTCCAAGCACCTTAATAGAATTCTCCACATAAGTGGATACCCCTCCACATGAGCAACGTACAACTATATTCATCTAAGCATCTCCTTCAGCTCAGCCTGCACCTCAGTCCAGTTCTCAGGGTATACCGCCTTAGCCCACGACCACTCATCGAGCTTCGCCACCATCTCTTTCTGCCCTGGACGGAACTTAGAAGTCTTAGACTTCTTACATTCGATCGCACCCCAGAACCCCTCTTTTAAGAAAAGAATATCCGGGAAAGATGCCTTGGTCGTGGCGTTCTGCTGATACTTAATCGTGATGCAGCCCTGAGATTTAAGCCATTTGATTACTTTGGCCTGAAAATCTTTCTCTAACATACTTTTATTCTACGCTATCGCTCAATTCATTTTTATATTTGTCGAGCAATACGCCAAGCCTGCCAGCGTCGCTATATTCTTCGCCATGCCCCATCGACTTGTCTCGAAAACGCAATTTAAAATACACATGCCCGCCCCCTAAATCCTTCGACGCATACCCCCATTGTTCCATAAGTTTTATAACATCATCTTCATATGCGTAATGGCCAAAGATACGTTCGAACAGATGCTTAAGCTTAGAAGAGTTAGAATCCGTGCTAAATTTACCAGATTCCACATATGTATTCTCAATCCAATATTTAAAGACATTTTTCTCGGCCTCTGTGATATGTGCACTATTTAACGTCATTCTTCTTCTCCTTATTCATTAACGCTTGGTAGGCTTGCGACATAATCCTAATAACAGTCCCACTATGCTCCATTATCATATTCGCCTCAATCTCGTCCCTGCGTTCAAACTCAGGATACAATACCGCAAACAAAGCAGCTGCTTTAGTTTTAGCCTCCTGTGTCACCGAGTCTATCGGGGCAATCCCTGCCGCCGTTATCCTATCCATCTCATCTAGCGCTTCTTCTCTAGTCATTTTGTAGTCTTTCCCGCGTTTTGCGATTATTCGTAGTCTTAATGCCCTGGGGCAATGGAATCAGGGTCGATGTCTCCCTGTCCCACATATACTCGTTAGTAAGCACGATATACCGCTCACAAAAGCGTGGGGCTCGCTCCTTAATGCGCTCAAACAGCCATGCTGCCTCAGCATAATTCAGAGTAGCCTTCGGGTGGTCCAGTAAACGCATCAGCTGGTATCTGTCAGCAGTCACCACCTCATGGTCGCAGACGATATACTTATCCACCCAGCAGGTCGACGGGTGCAATAAGAAAAATCTGTCTGGGGCTGTCTCAATCGAGAATTTGTCGCTTTGCGACACGGCTTGGGGCGAACTGAGAATCAGGTCAGCTAGAGTCTGAGTTGATTCGGCTGGTCTTTGGTCTCCCATCCTGCCTCCATCGCTCTTTGCGCTACCGCCGCACTACCCTTACCAGCATGGTTCGGGTCCTCTTCAAACTCCTCTAAGAGCTCAATAACTGATAGCAGCTTTTTATCGTAAGCTTGTTGTGGGGTCATATTCGCTAGAGAAGCATTGAGCGCATGCCTATACTCTTCTGGACTCCTATTACCAAGAGCCGCAATAACTGCATCCTCCGCAAACATCGTAATACGGTTAGGGTAATCCTTATTTTTAGGTACCTTAAAGCATTTGCGTCTCTGCCCAGTATTGCCTATATAATCCACCCTGCTCTCTGTCATTTTCCTAATCTTGGCTTTTATAGATCGCATCACCTCGCCATTCCAGTCAAAGCCCTGGTTATTGAAGTAAATCTCAGCCTGCTGAGTGACAAACCCGATAGGGCCAACATAATCAAACCACTTGGAGATTTGTTCCAAGAAGTAGGTGGCTGGGTCTGTAATCGCCTGAATCTTCTCGCCGAATAGCTTAGAGGTCTCAGAGAAGTCGAACGTATGCTCGTTGTAATACATCGCCATCGCAAGAATCATCTCAAGATAGGTTGTGCAAAACTCAGGCGTAAACGTACTCTTCTCGAAGTTAACATTAGAGTTATCCTTCTCCGACAAGTCATTCTCAAAGCGAATCGCCCTCATACGAATCATCACTGCCGCATTCCCCTCGACGTTACCAAAGTCTGGCGTACCGTTCCTTGGAAACGCCGCTAAGAATCTAGGAGTAACCCTTGAAGACGACTGCTTGTAATAGTTTGAAATGGACACTGGCTCATGGGTCGCCACATTCTTCAGGAACGCCACGCCCTGCTTCATGTCGTTGTAGTCAAAATCATAATCCTCTCTCGGAAGGTTTGCCCATGAGCGAATCAGGTCATTCGCCTTATGCGGGTCAATCAGCTCCTTCATCGGAATCTCGGTACAGTTATTATTCCCCAAGATAGTTTCGAGGAGAGTAATAAAGGTCGACTTACCGTTACGTCGGTCGCCGTCAAAGATAAGAAACCTCTTCGGCAACTCCTTTAAAAACAGGTAAACTGGCACTTTCAAGAGGTCATTCATCGTATCCTGTGACGAATTGTTTGCCCATACCCAAAATACATCTAAGACGCGCTTGATGTTCGCGGCAAGCTTCTTGGAAACGATAGGAGCTAAGTTGTGATAAATCTCAGGCGACTCATAGTCAGATGGCAGTGGCAGAAAGTCCTCTGGGTCTAGCGCGACGGTAGGAGGCAAGAACAGCCCATCATGCGCCGAGAGGAACCGATAAATAGCATTAACATTAGTCGGTGAGATGTGGATGTCGTCAATCGACACGTCTGGTGCCGAGTCGCTATTGGCGTGCCCATCGAATAACTCGCGAAACACCCCGTCATATTCATAATCATATAGGCTGTTCATATCTGATACCAATGTACCATTCTTCCTATCCCAATAATAAGAGTTAGTAACCTTAATAATACGGTCGTCCAGCGCTGGCGAGTGGGCGAGGTGCCTCGCCAAGATGGACCCCCTAGTAGTCTGTGCGTCATTCTGCGTGCAGCAGTCGTACCCAATATTGATAAACTCATCCGTAATCAGCTCCTCCGCCACCTGGCTGGTAAACGGACGGTATGTATCAGTCTCGTGTGGGCGATACCAACACCTCAGCTCGTCATTATTCTCCAATGCGTCGATCTTTAAAAAGTCATATTTCTTGCCGAGAGACGCTAGAACTACGGAGCGGCGGAGCTCCTGTGCCGTGCGAGTGGCGAGCTTTGCGGAAATCTTAGTCAGGGCTGTACTCTCCTCGACACCTAGGGCGCCCGTGGTGAGAGCCTTCCTAAGGAGCGACTCTAGAGTAGAAATCTGGTCAGCCGGCTGAGCCTGCATAATTACGCCCTGCTGCGGCTGAACAGGCATTACCTCCATGCCGTCCATGCCTATCTGCCCGCCTCATCAATCTCGTTGCGGATAGCCTCCACCTTAGCTGCCACCTCCTGCTCCACCTGCTCCTGAGCAGTATCCGCGAAGCTGCCAGATAGCTTGGCCCACTTCTTCTTCCCGTCCGCGATGAATGCGTATTCGAATGTCACACTATGGTTGGTGAGGGACAGAATATTCACGTCATTCAGTGCCGCCCATACCTCGAAGCTCTGCCCCGACTCTGGGGAATAGGGCTTAAAGTTGCGTGCGTTGGGGCGTGCCCCCTTATACATGGCGTATTGCGATTGAGTTGTCTCTATCACTGCCACTCCTTTCTCTATATGCAGTTAATATTATGCCTCCATAATAGCATGTGGGTCAGTTGGGCCGTCAAGGGCTTTTGGAATTGTTGGTGCGGGCTGGTGACACGTTGTCACCGTTTTTAAAAAAATCCGGTGCAGTGTCACCTTTTTGGCCATTTTGTCACCGTTTTTTGTCAACTATGTTGTAAAAATTACAACACTTTGTCAAATGGTTATGGTTATTTTTCGGGCGTTTAGGTGACATTTGCACCATTTGTCACCATTTGTCACCATTTTTTGGTGCAGCCATTTTTAACAGATACGAAAGCGCTTATGGTGTCACCGTTTTTGCACCACTGTGTCACTGGTAGTAAGCATAAGCTTGCACCATGTTATAACACATTTTACAGAGAGAATTTTTTTTCGTGTCAAGCGGCATGACTGGGCGATAGATGCATATTACGCCATATTCTATTGGGTCTGTCTAGACACCTTGGGGGCTTGGTTTTGTATGCCATCTTTTTGTATACCATCTTTTATCCACTAGTTGGTAGTATAGGAAAACCACCGGTCCAAGTGTTCCCGGTGTACTTCCATGTGATTGGGGGTCTGTCCCCTACCCAAAAAGCACATAAAAAATCGCGGGCTTATGCTTAAAAAAGTCTAAAAATGTCTTCAAAAAGCCTTGCAATTGTATTAAAAGTATGGTAACTTATAATCAGCGGGGGAGGAAATCAACCCAACCCGCGAATAATTAACAATTAACAGGAAGGAAGAACCTATGAGTTTACCTCAACCAATCTTTTACGACATGTATGTCGACAGAATCAGGCATAACGGCGCAATCGTCGCGACGCTCAGACGATGTCACGACAACGAATTCGTCGACAAGCGAACCTTTTACGGGTATAGCAAGCGCCAATCGATAGAAGCAATGCTCAAATATCACCAACTCAAACATAAAAACATCGCGCTTCTCATCGACAACACCAAATAGCAATTAACAGGGGCGGGCAACCGCCCCAACAAGGAGAAATATTTATGGACAACTACCCTTACACTTTTACACTCAAAACCAATAACGGCGAAATCGTCGAGCAAGGCAGAATCAGCTGTTTTATCGAGGACTTTCTCGCAGACCAAATCATTTACTGTGGCAGACCAGCCAGCACCTTCATCGAATGCAGTCGCAAGGACAACCTCTCAAAGGATGGCACAGTAGTCAGCTACAACATCTACGATTCTGAGGCATGGCGAGACCTTATGGGAGAGCTTGTAGACACGCTCGAACAGAAGCTCATGGATGCCCGCACCGCATACAAGGAGACGCTGATCGAATACGAAAAGCTAGACTAGCCCACCAGAGCCCCCGCAAGGGGGCTTTTGGTTTCAAGACGGTAAAGATACCATCTCGCAGCCTAACGCCTCACACAGCGCCTCTCAGAGGGCGAGAGGCTATGATAGTGAAGAAGAATATGCGGGGCGGCGTGTGCGTGTGCGTGTGTGTAACGCGCCGTGACGTTATGCTGCTGATGAAGCTGCGGCTAATAATGATGCTTATGCTCAGGATCCTGCATAAAATGGCTAAAATTCTAAAGAATCTTTATAAAAAGCCTTGCAATTCCGTTATTTTTGTGATATTCTTATAGCATAAGATATGAAAAATATCTTGGGAACTTAAAAATATGGCAATAATAACAATAATAATTGGAGTAAAGATATATGGAACTAGTTATATTCCAGAATAACAACTGGTCTATCTGTAGAGACAGTAACATAAAAAACCGAATATGGATTGATTCGCTTAAAGTAGTCAAGCCATATGGTAGCAGCCAGTCGGCTATAATCCGTGAAGATGGCAGTGTAGCTTATGATTGGTCAGAATATCTACCGAAATATATCAAGCGCATAGTCGCAAATCAAAAATATCAGCAATAATAACAGCCCCCGTAACAGGGGGCTCCAGGAGAAAAACTATGATTAAGCATAGACTTATAACCAAGGTCAAAATCAAAAACCACGCTGGAGAAACCAAACAGCTAGCCCTAGTAGAAACAGATACGGACTACATAATCGCCCACGGATACAGAGGCAAAAAAGATTCTTGGGATAACGGCGATTATATACCAAAAACCGAAAGGGACCCGGGAACCATCCTGCTAGACTTCACGAATCTAGTAATAAGCGAATCCAAAAACATATTCACAGAAAGCATAAAATTTTAATTATCCGGGGCGGGTGGGCGCCCCTCTATAGGAGAAACATCATGAAAAACAATAAGTACAGCATCTATTACGATCACATTGGCTACAGCTTAATCGAGTGGGAAATCCCTGAAGATATCCCTCTAGACCCATCGCTCGGGCTAGAAAATTATGAAGCGATTGAATGGGGTATTGAGCATGGGATATTCGACCTAATTCCCATAAAGGGTTATACCGAGGATGGAGAGCCGCTAGATGCAGACGGAGAGACATTCGACGAACGCTGCTTAGAGGCGAGTATCTGGAGCGACAACTACCCAGAATACATGATTCCATTCTACGAATTCGACATCCTGCCAGCCGGTCATGGAGCTTACGTCCGCAAACTAAGCGAACTCGTTAAGAATAAACCAGCTATCAGAGAAGATTAAGATTAGCCCCTTCGGGGGCTTTTCTTTTTCCTCGGATCCCTGCATCCTGCAGGAGAAGAGCGATGATAGTGATTAAAAGAAGGTGCGGGCAGAGTTGGTCGCGCGCTAGTGTGTGGGGATTTTTCAGGCTTCCCATGTGATGTCTTTTGTGCGCTTGATGGCTATTATAGCCCTATTGACTTTTTAGGATTTTGTGTGCTTGCTTTTCTCGTGAAAATGTTGTGATATATGATAAAACAAGCTTCTGGACGGCGGAGCTTTTGGGAGCAAAAACACAAGAGTGCTATTAAGACATAATCCGCCCTAAAATGCAAATAATAACAATTCTGTTCGGTTTTTGTTCGGTTTTCAATAACCACCACCCGAACACACCCGAACACGCGTTTTCACGGGCTATTTTCACGGAATCCGCCCCCACAACTCGCAAAAATCACAAAAAATGTCTATAAAAAGTCTTGCATTATATAACAATCCGTGCTATACTATATACAAGTAAAGCAAAAGCACACGCTTTACAGAATCTAAAAAGCACAATTTTTAAACAAGTCTAAACAGTTTTTCAACGGATTAAATAAGAAAACACTTGCAAAAATAATTATTGTGTGATATACTAGATTCAGTAAAGCAAGAGAAGCACAAGGCTTTACTGAAAATATAACTACAATCTATACGCACAAAATGTCGTGCTAGCCACTCCGCCCCCATAGGGCGCGAGAAAGACAACACCTAAGAGACATATGCTAGGGCTTTTTGTGCAGGGGTGAAAGCGCACCCCCTAATAGAACTAGCCATTTTACAATCAGAAAACGACCGCCACAGACGCGAGACAGGCGCGAGCTGGGATAGATAGGGGCATTAGGTGTCCTGAGACTAGGGGTAATGGGGTTTTCGGTAGTGCAGTATTGCATGAGAAGTTTTAAAAGTACTCATATCGCATATCTTGCTATATGGATTGGGGGCATAGTTGCGGACGCTTAAAAGTTAAATAATAGGGGCGATCTCGGCGAATTGTGCTTCCTGAAATATAACAACCATAATAAGGAGCGAAAAGCATGATTGAAAATTATGCACTAGTGAGTGAAGGGGCTATTTTAAGAGACTATACGACCCCACAATATATCAATGATGAACACAAGCGACTCGTGGATATTGCGGACTCGCTATATAACCTAAATATACCCGTGAGTGAGTGGGGCGACAATCCAGAGTACGACTATAAGGGGCTATACGCTAAATATAGCGCGGAGTTTTGGGAGCTGGTGCTAAAAGATATGCATGCACTAGATTCGCAATTAGACACCAACAAGGCGGGCGACTTGCTAGCCGAATATACAATGCTAATAGATAGCTATTAAAAGCCTTGCACAATAAACAATTGTGTGATAATATAGAGACATAACAACTAATAGGAGCAACAAAAAATGATTGATTATTATGCAGACGAAGCACGAAAAGAGCTAGAGCGTAGGATTCATGAGTCGCAGGTATTGGCGGACGCATGGAGCAAAGTGGAGCGCAAGCGCACTAAGAGTGGCGAACCGTTTAAAATTCTGAGCAAGAACTACGAGAACGCAACTTTTGGCGCGCCATACAATGCAAGCGAAAAGCGCATGAGTGTGTGCGCAAGAGACGAGCAGGGGCATTATTTTGACGACGAGCTACCATTGACGCGCACCGTATATAAAGACACCAAAGAAGCCGAAGAGTATAAGAAGCAGGGGCGACTCATTGAGCGCGGAGCATATCTGCACCCATGCATTGAGCTAAACTGCGACGAGATTGACAACGAGATTGCGGAGCGTATTGCATACTTTAAGCGCACCGCGGACGAGTTATCACGAGTACTAGACAATTGGGAAGCAGTAGCAGGGCGCATTGTGGAGCTACGCAAGGAAGCGGACGAGTTTTTAAAAGCACAACCCGCTTGCGCATACTACGCACTACGCAACATCTTAAGAGAACAAAGGAGCTAAAAATGAAGAAGCTAAAAGAATATAACCTAGACGACTTGCGCGACCTATACGACAATAACAAAGGATTCGCACAAGCAGTATATGAGCTAGTGCATGAGCAAGCCATGAATTGGCAAGCCGAAGAGTTTAATCTCATAGGAGCAAAAGTGTTCGGCTACCATGACCACTATTCTAGCTTTTACTTGACCACCCCTGAAAATGGCGGAGTAAAGGTGGGCTATACAGTAGCGCACAATCTAGACAAAGAGTATTTATCTGCGGACGCTATTAAGCTATACGACGAGCTAAACAAGCTATATGACGAGTGGGAAGAGACGGAAGATGCGGACGCTTGCAACCTATTGGAGAACAAAATGGACGACATCTGCGACGAGCTAGCCGAGAAAATCACGGAGCAACTTAGAACATATGAGAATATCACCGACGAAGATATATGGGAAGAGCTAGGGCAGATTGCGGACGGAGAACGCTATATGAGCGAGTGGGAGACGGACGGAACGGAAGTATATGAGCATATCACTAAGACATACAAGTAAAGGAGAGCAGAGAAATGACTAAACATATATATGTAAAAGAAGTCTATTATATCGTAATGTGGCAGAACGAAGAGACATGGATTTACAAAGACAAAGACAAAGCTATCAGGCAGGTGGAGTGCTTGACGGGCAAGAAGCAGAGCGAGTGGGATTGGGACAATGGCGACAACGACGAAGACGGACGCGCTGTCTATTTAACAGAAGCAGTATGGGGAGACTAGATTATGCAACTAGAAGAAATGTTTAAGAAGTTAGATATTGAGTTTGGTAGCTTTACGCTAGACGAAATCAATGCATTAAATTACTTGGATTTTGTGGCACGGACGCATGTTGAGCAGGTACTTGCAGGTAATGAAGACTACACGGGCATTGAAGCATTGATTGAAGACATCATTGAAATGAAGAACGACATTATAGAACATGGCTATGAGTTTGTGAAGTTTGTTAAAAATGACATGAGCGCAAGCCATATCTGCATACTACCAATGATTGAAGAGCAGAAGCTAAAGGAAGCTATCAAAGACGTAGCAGAGTGGGTACTAAACAACTGCGACGTATGCGCACCGCCACCACTCATATTTGGACGGAAGAAATATCAAGATATGCTTGATAAGTGTGTGGAAGAAAGGAAACAACAATAATGACAATGCTAAAAAGCACGAAGATTTACATTGACGATATGGACGAGTTCATATTGGCGGTGGAAGGTACAGGCGACAACTTGCTAGACGAAGACGAAGCGGAAGGCTATGTGGATTACATCATGGCAGGGCTTTATGTAGCGGACGGTTATGAGTTTGAGCTACGAGATGACCCGCAGATTATGTTGAAGAAGCTAGTACAGGACATGACACAGGAAGAGTTTGAGCAGGCTGTGCTTGATTACTGGGGTATTGATAGGAAACGAGTAAAGATTTTGTAAGGAGAATAGCATGGCAACATATGCACCGAAATATACACTAATCAACTGGGAGCGATTGACTATCTATGAGTTTGATACGATTGCTGATGTTGAAGTGAAATCACTAATAGATGTGAAAGAGCTACTAGGCGCGCTACTAAAAGAACAAGAAAGGAGAGAAGCCGACGAACAAAGGAGACAGGGCTATGAAGACTAAGGTAGTTATTGATGACATTGGTACGACAGATGTTATCTACTACATAGAAGAAGCATTGGCTATGTACATTGACTACTATAAGAACGGCGGAGACGAAGAAGATAAAATCACCGCACGGGAAGCAGAAAAGGTGTATGACATTGTGCATGACACCGCAAAGATTATTAAAGAATAGGAGAGAAGTATGAAAGTTTATTTAATGGTGACTACTTGGTTGGGGTGGGAAGACCCAGAAGCTAATGGCAGTGTGGTTCATGTGTTTGACACGAAGCAGAAAGCTATTGATTATATGGAGAAAGCTTTGAAAGAAGAGATTGAGCAGGAGAAAGAGTTTGGGCGAGACTTCCATGAGACTACGCACCTAGAACAATTTGTGTCTATTGTAAGCCAGTACTCTGAGTATGTGGAGTTTGAAGTGTATGAAAGAGAGGTTATGTAATGGACATTAAGTTGAATAAGTACTACAAAGAAGAGCTAGCAAAGGTGGCAGAGATGTATGATGTGAAGACTGAGCTATTAGAAGACTTATATAAAGACATCATGCGCGCCAACTTTTACACAGACATCTGCGATATTGCGAGAGAGAACGAAGAA
>Ga0326513_10002894_pt1 | contig 12527 bp, 6 predicted proteins | sample 2_2465_0518_D_FD_203654 | JGI IMG/M metagenome (GOLD analysis project Ga0326513, IMG submission 203654) | Bovine rumen microbial communities from UC Davis, California, United States - 2_2465_0518 | ecosystem: Host-associated > Mammals > Digestive system > Stomach > Rumen | place: USA: California...
TTAACGCTGTCACATCGTCACTAGTAGATGGAAAATTTGATGAGACTAAATTTGCTGGCGAAGTGTTAAAGCTTATTCATAACGACAAGGAAAAGATATATGAGTGATAGATTGAGCGCAGATAAAGTAATGAAGTTCGGTATGCGTGGTTATAAAGATATTGTAAAGGCAAATTGGCATGGATTGATTATCGATATTAAATATCTACTTACAAAGGACGATGAGTTTAAATTGATACATTCTATTATTAATTGTTGCACAACGTCAGAAGGAGAGTTTGTGCCAGAAATGGTAGATATGGCTATGCGTGCGTGTATTGTTACTACGTATGCTTCAGTAGATTTACCAGATGATATAGATGAGCAGTACAAGCTCTTATACCATAGTACATTGTTTGATACAGTTAAATCTAATGTAAATCAGGCTCAAATTAATCATATTATAAAAATCATCTCCTTGTTAGTGTAAGGGGGTAGTTATATGAGTAGTGGGTTCGCTACTGATTTTGTAAATGACATATTTAAACAAATTGAAAATAACGCTAAAAAAGTGTGCGATGAATGCTTAAAGCAAGCTGTTGAAGTTATATTACCTGAATTTGCAAGCAAACTTGAGGAAGAATATAAAAAATGTGCTAACGACTTTTATGGCTCATATGACCCTATCTATTATTATAGAATGGATACACTTTTAAAAATGTTTAGGATAACAGAAATGGATACAGGCACAGGTATCGTTGCATGGGAATTTGATGACTCTGAGAGTTATTATAACACAGTATTTAAATTAGGATACCACGGAGGAGCTCCGCATAACGGAGGGTATTATTGGAGAAAGCCGTATCCTTGGTACAACCATTGGGGAAGACCTGCAGTTCGTTCAGCGTCTACTTATGATATGTTTACGGAGAAAGTTGATACTTTATTTGAAGAATATTCGAATAAACTATCAAGTTTATGGGGAGAATTGGTAGAAAAAAATAAAGGTAGAATTTTTGATATATAAGAATTATTGGGAGGAGGTGGATACATGGCAGATGGTGGTCAGAAGCAATTAAATGCTACAATTACTCTAAATTTGAATGGTGCTGACGCAGCTGCGGCGTCTGTTGATAAGATAAATTCTAAAGTTGAAGCTTTAGGTAAGGCGTTAGGCTCATTGGCTGTTGGCAAAGACTTCAACAAATACTGGAAATCTCAAGAAAGCTCTATTAGCGGAGTCACAGAAGCTGTAGAAAGATTCAACCGTGTATCTTCTGAAGCAAATGCTGGTAGCTTAGTAAAAAGTTTTAACGCGTTTAAAGCACAGGATGGTGACATATCTAAACTTTTTGATAAATATGGTAGCGGTTTCGACAATATTATTAAAAAGGCTGGAGATATGGTTCCTGAAATACGAAACGCATTCAATGTTAATGACCTTAAGAGTGCTTTTGGTGCGTTTCAATATTTAAAAGATGCTGGTGTTGATCTTGATAATGTTTTCAATAAGTTAAATGAGCCAAGCCAAACTGGTCTTATAAATAGTCTGACTCAGGTAACATCAGAACTTGAACGATTAAAGGAAAATTACACAGAATTAGAGTCTCAGTTCGACAGCTCAAGAATATCAGAATTAGAGGATGAACTTGAACGTTTTCGTGATAGAGCTAGTGAGTCTACTCAACAATTCAAAAATTTTCTAGACGCCAATTCTGTAGATTATAAATATACATCAACATTTGATGATTATATTAATAATATCGAGAATGGGTATACTACAGCTGCTGAAGCTATGGCGGACTTTAAAACTAATTATAGTGAGTTCTTAGATCCAGCAGTTTCAGGTACTTCCGGTAGTGGTGTATTTAATACCGATGTTATTACGGGTTTTGTCGAAGAGATTACAAGCGCTAGGGATGCGATTCGTGATATAGGCAATCAAATAAATGATGCGATGGAAAGCGGTATACTCAAGAACGTTGCTGGTGGTCTTAGTCATAATGAACAGCTAGCAACCGGAACACGAGAGTCTATGGCTGCAATCGCACAAGATGCACAAGGCATTGTATCACTTGAGGGCATTTTAAAAGAGCTTTTTAGTGTATCTCAAAGTGCTGAATCTGGAATGGATGGTATTTACGAACCAATATCGAAGTTAGTACAGTCTCTTAATGAGCTATCATCTGTTGGAACGGATAAACTTACTGCGGTTTTTGATATCTTCCGTTCTATGAATGGGATGAATGGTTTAAGCATAAGTAAGACAACAATGGAAAATATATCAGCAGGTCTTACTTCTTTTACTCAAATCCCAAATGTTGAAAAGCTTTCACTACTTTCAACCGTGAACCTTAAAGGATTCAGCGATCTAAAAGTAAGCAAGGCAGCTTTAAATAATCTTTCTGAGTATTTACCAAGACTTGCAGAAATAGATTTTAGCAAAATACAGTCTCTTGGTTCATTAAATTTTGATAACTTTAAAAATTTAAAGATTCCTAAAGGAAATCTTACAGGTATTGAAGATTTAACAAAAGCTTCTCAAGCATTGAGTGCTTTAAATACTAACACTCAATTGGATGCTATTAAATCGGCTGTTGACTCAGTAACCACGTCACTCGACAAACTTGGCGAAAAACTTACTGAGACAAAAGGTAAAGGCGCTGCTGGTGGTGGTGGCGAAAGCGAACTTAAGTTATTGTCAGAAGATGCTGACGCATACAATACTGCATTAACGAAAGTTAATAATACCCTTACTACCGCTTATGCTAATCAAAAGAAATGGACTACTGCAGAAAACGGAACTTCTTCTGGAGCTTATTCTCAGTACAGTAGTTTGATAACAGACCTTGAATCTCTTAAACAGTTACTTCCAACATTAACGAAGCCGGAATTTGAATCTTTCTACAAAGATGTGACCGCTGGTTTATCCGAATCGATTAATGAGATGGAGTATGTTAGCGAGCGTATCAAATTACCAAAGACACTTACATCTGATACTAAAGAATATAGCGACGCTATAACGAAAGCTAATACACAAATCGCTACGATGCAGAGAAATCTAGATTCGTGGGGAAAGATAGATGGCTTTAGTGATGCAAATCAAACTAATTTAAAAACTTATTCTGATTCGCTGAATGACATAATATCTTTAAGAGATAAACTTAAAGCGCAGGAAGAACCTATCACAGAAACATCTTTTGCGAAACAACTTAGCGATGCAAAAAGTAGCGCATCAGAAGTAATACCAGCTCTAGAACATGCTGCAAGAGTAGCAAAAGATTTACAGTCAGCCCAATCATTCACTCCGTTCAGAGAGGGAATGTCTGGGTATAGCAAAATGGTTTCAAACATTGATGAACAGATAAGTAGTATAGAGACCAAAATTGCTGAGACCAGAACTCGAAGCACGCAACTCTTTGGTGAGGGCGGAAATAAAGAACTAGACGCAGAGATTACTAAGCTTGAGCAATTTTTAACTGAATACAATTCATTACAAACAAAACTTGCTGACGGAACCAAACAAGGTGGGATATCAAAAGTTGGTGCTGGTGATGAGTATGCTAGAATCACCAAGGGAGCTAAAGAAGCTGCTACTGCAATAGACGATTATATTAGGGCAGCTAATGGTTCTAGACCATTAAATGAAGATGCTTTTGGTGCTAAACAATTAAAAGACGCTAAAGACACACTAGCTATAATGCAAAATAACCTCAAAAAATGGGGTGCTGCAGAGAATGGCAATTCTAAAGATGCCTATAATATATATAAACAACAATCTGAAGCTCTTGAACAACTAATCCAAGATGCAGAAAAGGGATCTGTTGCAGTTGATGATTTTAAACAAAGACTTTCTGATATTAAGAAGGTCGGCAAGGAATCCGCTGATACGATAAAAGCTAACGGAGAAGATATGACATCGTTCTCCACGAAGCTTTCTGGAATGATTCAGAGATTCAGCTTCTACTTCTCCATGACCAGAATGGTCATGATGACAATTCAGAAGCTTAAAGAGATGGTCAAAGCTTCTATTGAAATCGAGACAGCTATGGCTCGTATCCAAATTGTCACGGGTTCAACTGATACTCAAATGACATCGTTCTTTGAGTCAGCATCAAGTCAAGCGCAGGAACTTGGTAAGAATATTACTGATGTCGCAAAGTCAATCGAGACATTCTCACGACTTGGCTACTCTCTCACTGATGCCACTCAGTTATCAAAATATGCAAACATAATGTCGAACGTAGGTGATACCACTGTAGATAATGCTACAACTGGTATCACTTCTATTATAAAGGGATACGGATTAAATCCGTCTGATGCTGAACACGTTAGCGATGTACTTATCAATGTCGGTCAGAAATATGCTATTTCTGCCGAAGAATTGATGGAAGCATTTCAGCGTGGTGGTGCTGCTCTTGCAGCCTCTGGCACTTCGTTCGAAGAAAGTGCGGCATTGTTTGCTGCTACTAACGCTTCACTACAAAATGCTGCCACGACCGGTACTCTCTGGAAGACAGTTAGTGCTAGAATCCGTTCAGCTAAAACAGAGCTTGAAGAGTTAGGCGAGGATACTACAGACCTTGCTGATGGTTTCTCGAAATATAGAGAAGAACTTAAGGCTCTGACTGGCGTAGATATAATGGAAGATGAAGACCATTACAAGAGTATGCTCACAATATTTAACGAGCTTGCTGCTGTATGGGATGACCTCAGAAGTGATGAAGCTCGTGCTAGGGTTGGTGAGATTCTTGGTGGTACTAGAAATCTTTCAGGTATCATGTCTACGATTCAGAATATCAAGGATGCTCAGAATGCGTATACTGATGCGATGAATTCCGCTGGCGTTTCTATGGAAGCTAATAATGTATACATGGAAACGACAGAGGCACATCTTGGTCAGCTTAAAGCTAGTTTCCAAGAGTTATCTGTTGATGTATTTAATTCTGATTTTATGAAGGGTTTTGTCGATAGCGCAAGAGGCGCTGTTGAGATACTTGATACATTAATAGAAAAATTAGGTGTGGTTGGTACTGTTGCTTTGGGCGCATTAGGCGGTATGGGAATCGCTAAAGGAGTTAGTGCGCTTAAGGTTGCATTCGAAGGTATCGGTGCCGCTATATCAGGCCCGTGGGTAGCTGGTATACTCGCAGCTATTGCAGCTATTAGTTGGGCTGTCAAAGCGTACAATGACTATAATAAGCAATTCACTTATGAAGGTAAGTTAGAGAAGGCATCAGAGTCAGCGCAAAAATTTAAAGAGTCAACTGAAGAGCTTAAATCTATAGACGCTGAGATAGAATCAGTAAGAGCTAAAATAGAAGAGATAAACTCTATTGGCGGGATTAGTATTAATAAAGAAGGCGAACTTGCTAATCTGCAAAGCACGCTAGAGTCTTTGGAAATAGAGAAAGCGCTTCTTGAAGAAATAAATGAGTTAAACAGACAACAGGCTCTTAGTGATGCTAGTAATTTCTTAGGAACCGAATCTTCGTACGAAACTGGTAAGATAGTTACAAAGACACTTGGCAGCGGACAAGAGTATGGAGTAAGAGAAACTAAAGAAGGAACTCCACTTGATAAAGCATTAGATTATCAAGAAAGAATAAATAAAGCTACAGAAGAGAGAACTCAGCTTTTAAACGATATAAACAAATCTAAAAACGGTGAGAAGAAACTAGACGAAGCCACTATTAAGAACTATCAGCAAAGAGCTGATGCCTTAAAGAATGAGCTTAGCTTTTTAACTGGCGAACAGAAGAAAACACTTGAGGATATCCGTACCAACTATGCTTCACTATTTGATGAGAATGGCAAGGTTTATGACGGATATCAAAAATATGTAGATGATGTAAATAATTTCTATAAACAGATTAAAGATGCTGGTGCGAAAACAACTAAGTCTCAATTGACATCTTTTGTCGATGATATCAGCAAGAGTTTTAAGAACTCAAAGATATCTGGTTTAAGTGCTGAACAATTCAGTAAGATATTTGGTTTTAAAAATGCAAAAGATGCGTTCGGTGGAAACAAACTATTTGATCTTTCAGATAGTTTTGATGGCTCTGATGAAGTTACTTCAGCAGTAGAATCTATAGTACAAAAGGCGAAAGAACTAGGAATAATATCTGACACATCTTCATCGAGTGTACGTAGTCTCGCAGAATCATTAGTTGAGGCTGGTGTCATTGGTCAAGAATCTGCTGAAGGTTTATCAGAATTTGCTGAAGCTGCTGAAGAATCTACTGACGCAATGGAGGCGCTCAACAAATATAACGATGCGTATACTTCTGCCATGTCTGCGTCTACAAGCGCTACTGGTTTAAACACTCAGCAAATTAAAGATTTAACTGATGCTTACAGTCATTTAGATGGGTTTAATCCATCTATACTATTTGAAAAGACTGCAAATGGAATTCATCTTAACGAAGAGTATCTTAAAAAACTTAATGCTCAGATAGAAAATGAAAAGATGACTGAGTTATGGCAGAATCTTGAAAAGCTCGAAGAACAAAGAGCTCAAATGGATGCAAACCACGAGGATACTTCTAAGATTGATGCTGAAATAGAAAGCGCACGTCAGCTAATTGCTCAATACGAAGGACTAACATCTGCTTATAACAAATGGCAATCTGCGAAGTCTGCTACTAAAGAGCGTGATATGTATCAGAACGTAGGGTCTGCTTATGAGCAAATGAAGGAGACTCTCGACCAGGGATGGTATGGAGATGAGGAGCTTAATTCGTACCTAGATATGATGCTGTCAGCTTCTCAAAGAACTGGTGACGCATATGAGGACTTCCAAAAGCTTGATCGTAAGATAGAGGGTACATCTCACTCTCTCATGGATTACTGGCAATACGACGACGACAAGAATCTAGTCACTGATGGAATGTACGACTTCTTAGATGATGTCAATAAAGTATTTGGTGACACATATGCTAAGGTCGATGAGAATGGTAAGTATACTTGGGATTTAACTAACGGTAAGCTTGAGGAAGTAGCCGAACATTTTGGAACTACTACTGAGATGATTCAGATGTTCGAGCGTGCATTGATAGACGCTGGTGCTACAGTTATTCTTGATTCTCAGGAAATCGACGATTTACAAGGTAATCTTCAAAAGCTTCAACAGGCTGGTCAGATTTCATCTGATATCGACCTTGGATTCGAAGCTTCTGAAATGAGCCTTGAAGATATTCAGTCTAAGATAAAAGAACTGGAAAATGAAAAGGTTAGGATTGAAGCCGAAGCAGATACTGGTGAAGCTGATACAGCGCTTAATCAATTAGATGCTACAATTGCTGCGTTAAAGAATCAGGAAATAGCTGTAAAGATTCAGACAGAATTAGCAAGTGGGAAAAGTATAGACGACCTACTCGGAGACGAAGATTTAGCTACAACTCTTGATATAGATACTTCTCAAGTAGAAGAAGCTAGAGCAATGCTAGAACAGTTAAAGGGCGGCGTAGATGTACCTGTAACAATTAGGATGGATGAGAGCCAGTTTGAACAACTCATATCTGGTGAGCGTTCAGAAAATGTTACTGTTACATATACTAAAAACTCTGAGGAAGTTGATTCGTATAAGCCAGATGATAAAGAGGCAACAGCAAAATTCAAGAAGGATTCTAGTGAGCCTGATTCATATCAACCAAGTAACAAGACTGCTACAGTCATCTATTCAGCAGATACAAGCGGTCTTCCAAGCGCGTTGCCTACCATTACAAGAATAGTAAATTATGTGGCAACAGGTGCTGTCGGGCCTGGTAAAGCTTATGGAACATTATCAATGGCTATGGCTAATGGCACAGCTTACAATGCTCCGTGGAATTTTAAGTCTGCATATGCTAATGGTAGGGTAGCTTTAAATAAAGATGAAATAGCATTGGTAAATGAGCTCGGAACCGAATCGATCATATTAATTTGTGACTTTATACAGCAATGTATATCGAATAATCTATTTAATTGCTGGGAATTCCTTATAGCCAAATATACTACAGCATAATCATGAAATACGGATAAGTGCGAAAGTTTGAAAAATATTTGGATTGGATAATCAGCAGCCAAGCCTCGAATAGAGGAAGGTTCAACGACTAATGAGGATGAATGTACTCATGTAGGATCGCAAGCTATTGGCGATTCGAAATAATAGACATGTGATTTTGTGCCACAATACTGTGGCTTTTTTTATGCAATTTTTTAAGTAAAGGAGATTATTAATGATTTGATATCAGAAGAACGATATGAGTTAATTAATAAAAAGTGTTCTGATAAGGGGTATACCTTGTTAACTGATCGTGATGATATACACAATAATCAGAGTTATATAACATATATTTGTCCATTACACGGAGAATATACAACAAGAGTTACAAGTATAATTCAAGGAAAATCATGTTATAAATGTTCTAGAACGACAGCACTAAATAAAAAATGGAATAATGATAGGCGTGATAGAGCCAGACGTTTATTTGGATTGGTTAGCGAGAAGTGCTTGGAAAATGGATATGAACTACTATCTGACGAGAATTCTATATCTGGGTATAAATCATATATAAGTTATGTATGTCCGAAACATGGTGAGAAGACTATGAGCGTAGGAAATATGATAAACGGAAAGAAATGTAGGGAGTGTTTTAACGAGCGTGCGTCTGAGCGTTACAGGATGAATATAGATATAGTAATAGAACGTGTAGACATGTGCGGCGGAGTACTAATAAATCCAGATGATTATATTAATAATTCTACAAGAAATCTACGAATTAAATGTCCATGTTGCGGTAACGAATTTATTACATCGTTTGTTCTGTTCACACAACATGGAGGCAAATGTTGTGATTCTTGTTATAAAAAAGAAAGTATCGGAGAACGAAAGATAAGAGAATATCTAGAACTGAATGATATTGTATATGAACAAGAAAAATATTTTCCTGACTGTATTGATGAGCGATATCTTAGATTCGACTTTTATCTGCCTGATGACAATATTGTGATAGAGTTCGATGGCGAACAACATTTTAATGATAATCATTACTTCGTATATGATGCTTCTAAGAATAAATTACATGATGATATAAAAAACGATTATTGTATAAGCAAAGGTATAAAAATAATAAGGATACCATATTGGGACATTAATAATATAGAAGATATTTTAAACAAAGAAATTGCATAATCACATGATGATATAGTCTGAACACATATGAAAATATGTGGAGATTACTCTCCTGCTCGTGTAGCGAACGAGTGGAAACACAATTGAAGAAACGGTCAATGGATGCTCATACCTGGTGGTATGCATCAAGAAGCTCTTAAAAAGGGAGATATAATATTATCTGCCGATCAGACAAAAGCTCTTATCGAAACTGGCAAAGCTGACGGTCATGGTAGAGCGTTTGCTTTAGGTACTCTATTGAGTAACGCATATGATTCTGGAACAGGTGGTAGAAGACGGAGGGGCTCATCTAGTTCTTCTAGCAGTTCTGGTTCAAGGTCTAGTTCTGGTAGGTCTAGTTCTTCTAGATCGAGTAACTCATCGAGCTCATCTAATAGCTCATCCAATGGTGCTAAACAAGCAGCGGAAGCTAAAGAAGCAGCTGAAAATCTAGTAGATTGGATTGAAGTAGCTATCAGCAGAATTCAGCGTTCTGTCACTAACTTCACAACTAAATCATCTAGAATATTCAGCATACTCACTGACAGATTAACTGCGGCTGATGGAGCTATTAGCAAGGTTAACAAAGAAATGGAAATTCAGCGCAAAGGTGCTGAACGTTACTTGAAGCAGGCTAACTCTGTTGGCTTGTCGGCTGACCTTGCGAAGAAAGTTCAAGATGGCACTATAGACATTAATAACTACGATGAAGCGACGAAGAAGTTAATTGATGACTATAAACAGTGGTACGAGAAAGCTCTTGAATGTAAAGATGCGGTATTAGAGCTCAGCGACACTCTTGGAGAACTTTATAGCGATAAATTTAATACTGTACAGACAGCATACGATAATAGAATTGAGCTTTTAAATCATATGATTACAACGTATGACAATGCGATGGATGATTTGGAAGCTCGTGGTTATCTTGCACTTGCTGAGTATTATAAGAGACAAAAGAGCGTACAGCAAGAAATTCTTAAACGTCAGCAAACTGAACTTAATAGACTCATTACTCAGATGTCAAACGCTGTGAACTCTGGCGCTGTCAAAGTTAATAGCGAAGCATGGTATGATATGCAAGATGGTATCAACGCTTGCAAAGAAGCTATACAGGAAACTAATACAGCTATTATAGAATTGGGTAATAGCTATAGAAATGTCCTGTGGGAACGTTTCGAGTATACGCAAGAGTTGATATCTAACATAACTGATGAAACAGAGTTCTTAATAAAGTTAATGTCTAACACTGACCTATATGATGAGATGGGTCAGTTAACTGAAACAGGATTATCCACTATGGGTATGCACGGTCAGAACTATAACACTTACATGTATCAAGCGGATAAATATGCCGAGGAGATACGTAAGATTAATAAAGAACTGGCTAAAGACCCATACAATACTATTCTTATCGATAAACGTGAGGAATATCTCAAAGCTCAAAGAGAGTCGATTCTTAATGCAGAAGATGAAAAGCAAGCTATAGTCGATCTCGTTGAAGACGGTATAGACAAAGAGCTTGATTCTTTAAAGAAACTTATTGATACATATAATGAGTCTCTTGATAGCGCAAAGAACCTGTATGATTATCAGAAAAAGATAAAAGAACAGACAGGAGATATCGCAAAACTTAGGAAACAATTAGCGGCTTATCAGAATGACACTTCTGAAGAAAATAGAGCTAGAGTCCAGAAGCTTAATGCTGATTTAAACGATGCGCTGGAAAAGCTTGAAGAATCTGAATACGAACATCAAATCAGCGAGCAAAAGAAATTGCTTGATGATATGTATAATGAGTACGAAGAGATACTTAATAAGAGGCTTGATAATATAGACCTGCTCATGTCAGATATGATTGAGAAGGTTAATGATAACTCTAAGCTTATTTCTCAAACTATTTCTGACGAAGCATCAGATGTTGGATATACGATAACGGAAGCTCTCACAGAAGTATGGAGTGCAGATGGCGGGATGATAAGCATTATCACTATGTACGGTGATAAGTTTGTTGATATTGGAACATCTCTTAATACAGTACTTAATGGTATCGAGGCTTATATAGCTAAATCTGCTGGTGTAAGTAATGCTCTTAGTAAGGACGTTATTAAGAATAACACTCAGGAGACAAAGGCTGTTAAGAAATCAACATCATCTGGTGCATCTAAATCTAAAAGTACTAAGACATCAAAGACAGGCAAATCTGGTGTGGTAACACCAAATATGCCGTCTAACTCTCAGTTGCTGAATATGTATCAGTCTGCTTCAGCCGGAAGTAAAGTAATCAGAAAACTTGCTAACGGTAATCTTGTTGCAACTGATTACAAAGAACAGAATGGATTCTTACACGTACATGTTATCAATACTAAAGAGGATTTCTGGGGATGGGTTCAGAAGTCTATGGTCAAGGCTCACGCCAAAGGAGCTAGACATATCTCAAGAGATGAGACTGCTTGGATTGATGAGAATGGAAATGAGCTTGTATTAAGACCTACTGAAAACGCAATGCTTACTAAATTGAAAGCTGGTGATGCTGTTCTTAATGCAAAAGCAACAGACAATATATTTGACTTTGGAAATAATCCGAAAGATTTCTTAAGTAATCTTGGATTTGAATCTGCTTCAAACGCACTCAAGTACGGTCACGCAGTTAGTCGAAGTGTCGATGTTGGTGGTATCTCTATTAACATACCTATCGAACACGTAGAAGACTACAATGATTTTGTCAATCAAATGCGCAGTGACCCGAAATTCGAAAAGTTTATCCAGTCTATGACGGTGGACAGACTTGTAGGTGGTAGCAAATTATCAAAGAATAAATATAAATGGTGATATAAGAGGGTGGGCAACTACCCTCTTATATATGGAGATACCAATGAACGAAAGAAGAAAAATAGAAAAACTTCAAAAGCATGTTGAAACATTACAGAAACAGGTAGATAGGTTAACAGCTGAGAATGATAAACTAAGAAATGAAAATGAAGCTCTTAAATTAAGAATAGATGAATCTGATAGTGTTATTAGTGAGTTTGAGGAAATGTTAAGAAATACTCGTAAGGCTAAAGAAGCATACTCTTCTGCTATGTCTGAGTTATTAAATATTAAGACTGATTTTATTAAAGACTTTAATGGTCAGCTTAGAAGAATTAAGAAACAAAAATAAGAAAGGTGTCTATCTGTATGAACGCTACTGACTTTGAATATGATGGTCATAATCTTAGTGACTTTGGGTTCGTCATATGTGACTTAGATGGGTCTAATGGTGTGGTCACGGTTGATGCCGGATCGCAGATTACATTTAACAGAGTGTCGAGACATAACGGTAAAAGGTATAGTCTAACAAGTACATCGTATGACAACTGTATCGAGGCGACATTTCAGATATGTAAAGACCC
>Ga0326513_10002896_pt1 | contig 12526 bp, 12 predicted proteins | sample 2_2465_0518_D_FD_203654 | JGI IMG/M metagenome (GOLD analysis project Ga0326513, IMG submission 203654) | Bovine rumen microbial communities from UC Davis, California, United States - 2_2465_0518 | ecosystem: Host-associated > Mammals > Digestive system > Stomach > Rumen | place: USA...
ATCTAACTATGCAGCTACTTACTGGCCATGGGTAAAGGTATATAATACTATTGAACAAAAATATCAATACTGTATGCCTTCTATTATAATGGCAGCACAATACTGTAAAGTAGATAATGCTTATGCCCCTTGGTATGCACCAGCTGGAGAAACAAATGGTTATTGTTCTACTGCTCTTGATTTGGAAATTTCTTCTAAGGATAAGAGATATCCTAATAAACTTGATAGAGATGCATTGTATCTTGATCAAAACAGAATTAACCCATTCTTGAAATTGAGAAATGGTAAGATTCTTGCTTATGGAGAAAAGACTTGTCAGAGAAAGAACTCTACTCTTACAAAGATTCATACAAGACGTATGTTAATCGCTATGAAGAAAGACTTGGGTTCAGTAATCAAGGGTTATGTATTCCAGCCAACAATGGCAGAAAACATTACTAAGATTAAATCTAACTGTATTACTGTAATGGAAAAATACAAGACAGGTGGTGGAATTACTACTTATAATGTAAATACAGATATGAATACAACAGAAACACTACAGCAAGATGTTTTGTATGTAGCAATTTCTTGTGTTCCAGTTGGATGTATCGAGCAAGTAGAAATAACATTCACTCTTAATCGTTCAGTCGAATAACAAAAAAAATACTACCTCATTAGAGGTAGTATTTAAAGTTAATTAGGAGGAACTAATTATGGGAAGAATACAAAAAGATACATTAATAGATTATAGAAGTATTTCTATAGAGGCGAAAGGTAGAGTAAACGGAAATAAAAAGAATTTAATGCAGGTTCCAAGAGGAGACCATGCAAATCTTGAAGATGGTTTCGTTTATACTTCATCTACTAAAAAATCACTAGATGGAGAAAAATTCTATTATAGATACGAAGGCTTAGACATGGGTGATAAAATCACTAAAACTGAACTTTACAACGATAGTGATCCCGATGCTATGTTCCAGAGTATAGAATATTATAGAAATGAACCTAAGTATGAAGGTATTATAAGTTATCATGATAAGCAAGGAGTAATGGATGGAACAAGTACTCCAACAAAAGACTTTATTTTTAATGAAGGAAATGCTTATTTAATAAATAAAGAATTGAGCAAACATTCAGTCGATGGACAAGATACTTTGGCTACTTTGAATGATAAGACTGGAGATGGTTATTTTGACGGAACTCTTAGTTTCTATGATCGTCATGCTGATGTATGGTCTAAGGAACTTACTAAAATTAGAGGAATGGTTAAAGACTAAGTGTAAAAAAATCAATAACGCAAAAGGCGAGGTAAATTTACCTCGCCTTTTTTATTTAATCATACCAATCTTCATAGGTGTTATGATAGTTTTTGCCATCCCAAACTTGATAAGTTTGAGATGGTGTTTTTACTTTTTTCTTCATAGGAATATTAGTTGGCATATTTGCCAGTAAATCTTGAAGATAATCATAAGTATTTCTCAAATCTGTCAAACTTACAAATTCTGTTGTTGAATGTGGATTGTAATATCCTACTGAAAGATTACAACCATTCATATAATCTTTAATGGTATTCATATCAGAACATCCGCCAAGAACTGGAGAATAATCATATTTCTCTCCAATTTTTGCAAGAGCATCTTCAAATTCTTTTGTACCATAATCATTCTGGTGACAGATTATGTCTCCCCAGTGCTTTCTATCAAGAACAATACAGTAAGGAATTGTTTTAAAGACTTCATTATCTTTAATTAATGGAAGCAAATGTTTAATTCCATTAAATCCACCAATTTCTTCACAAATGCTAAAAATTGCATTTATTGGTTTACCAGAAAGCATATAAAGGAGAATTAAGAATACTCCACATTTATCATCTCCACCAATGTTACCAAGACCTTTCATAATCTCATCATTATTATATGGGTAAATATCCACAAATTCTACATAATGACCTGATTCTGCTGTTCCAACACAATCAGTATGAGAAGAAAGCATAGGAATATTTTTATAATTCATACAAAAGATATTACCATTATCATCTTCTTCAAAATGAATATTGTTATCTGTTAAAACTTTTTTGATAAATTCAAGAACTGGTTTTTCTCCATTTGAAGGAGCATACAATCTGAATAAATCCAAAAGCAATTTTTTTTCTTCATTACTAAACATATCTACTCCTTATTTTTGCAAACGCCAATCAGTAACTTTTGGATCTCTTTCTATAGTATAAAGCTCATCTAATGCTTTTAATTCTTCTCTGAAGAAAGCCAAAAAATAATCGTCTGTCCAAGCTTGTGATAATGCACTTTTAATTTTCTTATTTTCACTATAATAATTAGACAAAAAATCTAAAAATAAATCTGCCCATATTTCATCTCTTTGGTATTGATGAAAGAACGTAGAAATATAAAAATTTTCTGCATATTCATAAAGAAATTTTCTGGAAGCAGGCAAAGTATAAATTGCAAACAGATAACCTAAAGCAATTCCATATTTCTTCCACCAAATTTTTTCTTGATCAAAAATTTTAGTTTTGCTCGAATATTCAGTAATATTCTTAATAACTTCTTTAAATCTTGAAGTTCTTTCTTCTTTGGTTGTAATTTTCATTACTTCTTTATCTGCAAAATATAAAGCTTTTTCAGTTGGAGTTGCATTTTTTTCATCTACAGGCTCCAAAGTCGTTTCTGTAGTTTTAACAGTTTCATTTATTTTAGGAAATTCTTTATTATAATCATTTTTCCAATAACCATTATAATAATAATTACAGTTATAAGTAGTAGACTTCTTTTCTCCAAAAATAACAGTGCTTTCTTCTTTTGGTGAAACAAAAGTAATAGTATAATCTATATATACACTTGGTAAAAGAAATAAATCATCTGCCGAGAAATGTTTTTCTTTTATCAGAATTTCAGAAACATGAAGAATATTATCAAAAGTTAGTTGACCTTCAATAATAGGAGTTGCTATTGGCAATCCTGTTTTTTCTGATAAAATTTTTAAATCTCTTGAAGAAAAATAATTATCATTGGTATAAACATCATAAACTGTTAAAATGTTATTATCAACAAATCCATAAACATAACCAATACCATAAAAAAAGCTCATCAGCTTTTCAAAGATAGAATTGTAAGCACTTAAATCAACTTTTTGTTTAGAAGTTAATTCTACATAATCTGCATTGATTCTTAATCTGATTGGTATACCAGTTAAATGCAACAGTCTTGTTTCACTTTTACATTTTTCAATTTGAAACAAATTTTTAACAGCATTATCTTTTAAAGAGGATAATGTTGGAACTGTGTAATTGGTTTTCATTTATATTAATGCTCCTTGTGAGTTATTTAAGAATTTAATTTTTTTCTTTTATGATTTAATTATAAGATTTTTTTAAAATTTTTTCAAGAATTTTTTAATCGTTTCTTATAAATATATTAACAAAAGAACCTGGATTTTTTATTGCTATTGCATCCCCATTTTTATAAGCATTTACAACCTCTTTATTTTTTAAAGGTTCTCTATTAGTATAATCACCTTTTTTATGCCATAAATTATTGCCTATATAAGTATTATTTTTCCAATAGTTCATAAAAGATGAAGTTCCTTTTAAGTTTATTATTTTTCCGTTTAATAAACTGCCTTCCATAAGTTTTTTTATTGATCTTCCGTCATATTCTCTTCTGTCTACGTAATAGACTATAGATTTTGTATTTGGGTTATCATTTAATATTGCTTTCCATAATTTAGAAGCACCACCGATAATTTGATACCCAAGTTTACAAGCTCCTCTAGCAATTTCTAAATCATATTTTCCATTACCAAAAAATGCATGACCGACAGAATAAACCATTAGTATTTCATTTGTTTTTTTATCAATTAAAGCATATGCTTTTTTAGCACTTCTATATCCTTCTATATTATTTTCTTCAAAAAATTTTTTAGTTTCGATAGCATTAAATATTTTAACTATTGTATTTCTTGCATATATTTTTTTTCTAATTCCACAATGGTATAATAAAATATTTTTATAAATATTAATTTTATTTTTATTATTTAAATATGGTGGATAAACAAAAACACATCTTTTATTTAGGTTATTATAATACTCCCATCTTTTAACAGAATCTGTCTCACCATTCAATAGGTTTGCTAAATGAAAAACTAGATTATGATCTTTTATTTCTAAATCATTATTTTCATTATAAAAATATTGAAGATTGTTTTCTGCGGCTGTTTTTTCTAAAAATAACAATGAAAAAGTATTAAAAAAAATATTTAAAGTTTCAACCGTATCTTTCCAATAAGGTATTGTCAATAAATTAATTTCATGTTTTTCTGCGTATTTTCTTTTTAACCAATCATGGTGCTTTTGTAATTTAAGATTGTGATTTTTAAAAGAAGTATTTATATAATGTTGTTCTCCATTATATTCTATTAAAAGATTTTCGTTTGGTAGAAAAAAATCATAACTTAATTGTTTTTTATCCATTAAATCATCAAATTTTTTTTGAGTTTCAAATAGTATTTTGTTGGAAGTTAGATAATTTTCAATTTCTTTTTCACCTTTTGAAACTCTACACTTTGGACAGCCACTACCGTTTAAATGAGCATTTGGTATTTGTTCAAATTCACCATGTTTTGAACAAATTATTTTTACTTTTATACGACTATCGGAATATTTTACTAAACTATAGTCATATTTATTTCCGTGAACTTCTTTTGCTCTTTTTATAAATTCTTCTGTAGTTAATTTTTTCTTTTCAGAATTTTTTTCAATAGCACATTTCGGACAGCCATATTTTGATAATAGTAAAACATTTGGTGTAATCGAAAATATACCATGTTCTGGACAAATTATATCTACTTTTGTTTCATTGTTTAAATAGTTGATTGCATTATAATTGTATTTATTACCAAATTTTAAGTAAATTTCTTTTTTAAATTCTTCAGTAGTTTTTGATATTTTTTTGTGAGTTGTCTCTATGGCACATTTTGGACAACCTTGACCACTTAAATGTGCATCTGGTCTTTGTTCAAAGTCTCCATGCTTTGGACAAGTTATTATTAGTTTTGTTCTTCTATTTTTATAAATAGTTTTTGAATAATCGTATTTATCTCCATGAATTTCTTTTGCTCTTTTTATAAATTCTTCTGTAGTTATAACCATAATATTAATATATATTTTTTTGTTAAATAGTCAAGTTAAATTATATGACATTGGCGGAAATTTTTAGTGAACCTATAAATATAATTTGGGAAGATGGCAAAGACTGGGAATATGACAAAACAATAGATGAAGCAAAGATAGTTTCACCTTTGGACTATAAACGTCATTGGGAAGAATGGCCATTATCAGAAAAACATTATTCTAAAAAAACTGGCAATCGTCTTTATGGTCGTTGGGTTTATGATCATAGGGAAAATGCTGGAGCAACTTATGGAGATGGTAAGATAGTTCATCACCATAATCATGACAAGCATGATAATTCCAAAAAAAATCTTTCCAAGATTACACAATCAGAACATTGCAAAATAGATCCAAACGCTAAAAAGCATGACGGATGTAAAATTAAAGGATGCAATAAACCACACTATTCGCATGGATATTGTCAAGCTCATTATATGAAGCTTATTTATAGAAAGGGTAATTCTTATGATAAATCAAAGAATTATTCAAAAGATGAAAGATAATAATGAACTAAGAGACTGGTTCACATAAGTACTCCTGAAGAGAGTAAAGTTTTAAAACTTTACTCTCTTTTTCTTTTTATATTATAAAAGTTTTTTAAATTTTTTTCAAGATATTTTTATTCATTTGATAATTTATAATCTTTTTTTACTTTTTTATTTTTATTATTAAAATAATCATTAATAGTAGGAATTATAAATTTTGTCCAATCAATACCACGATAAAATTCTTGTAATACTTGTGTTTTATCAAGTTTTTCTTTATAATCATCTTCGCTAAAACCATATGGTGGCATATAATCCTCCTTAAACATTATCTATATGAAATTCTCTTCCACGCAAAGCTTCTTTTCTTTTTTCACTATTTCCGCCAAACCAATTGGAAATAGATTCTTCAGCTTTTTTATCATAATCGTATGGATGCATAAGACCTTCTATACCTCCTTCTTTTTCAAGAATTTGGTTTAATCTTGATTTAGTCCAAGAACCCAATCCTTTTAAATAAAAATATTCAAGGTCTTTTTTCATTTTTGATTTATCTGGTAAAGAAAAATAATATTCTTTTATTACTTCATTTTTACTTCCAATAAGCAAAGGTGTTTCCAATCTACATACTCTACCTTTTTTTATCATTTGTGGAGCAATTCTGTAGAACATAGTTAATACCAAACCAGCAATAGCATTACCATCAGCATCGGCATCAGTAAGAATTACAACTTTATCATAAGTCATATCTGATTGAGGATTGTTAATGTCTATTCCTAGAATATTAACGATTTCTTTAATTTCTTGATTATTCATAAAGGTTATAGGTTTAACATCAAAAATATTAAGAATTTTACCTTTAAGTTGATAATAACCTATAGATTTTCTACCAAGTATTGGTGAGATACCAGAAAAGGCAGAAAAACCCTCAGTAATCATTAGATATTTCTTTTCTGTTTTACCAACTGGTGGATAATATTTTTCACTATCCACTTCTTTTTTTGTCTTGCCTAATTTATCCAAAGCTTTTTTTTCTGCTAATTCTTCCTTTAATCTAAACATTTCTGTAATGTTATCGATTATTTCTTTTTGCTTTAAAATTTTAGCAGAAAATTTTTCTAAATCAATTTGTTCTCTTTGAAAATAAGAAGAAATATCTCCAACAGAATTTGTTAAAGTTTCTTTAGTTTGGCTATCAAATTCACAATTAGGAAAATCTTTAAAGAAACATACAATACCTAATCTATTTTTAATATCTGCTGGTTTAATAGATTTATATTTTTTTGAAACCTTTTCTCTTATATCAGTAATTACTTTGTTTAAAATATAATCTATCTGAGTTCCACCTCTACGCATATATAGACCATTTACATATGTTAAATTATAAGGTTCATCAGATGGATAAATACAAACATAAACATTTGGTTCATTAATAACTACTGAAGGCTGAGGAAACATAGAAGCTATATCTTTAGCCTTAATTCCCATCTTTTCACCATTAAAAGTAAACTGGCATTTAGGATAAAACCAAGAAAGAAATTTTAATCTTGTTTTTATCATAGTCATAAGTTCTGTTCTAAATTCTTTAACACCAAACCTATCAAAGTCTGGAGAAAAAGAAATAGAAGTTCCAGTTTTGGCAGTAGCTTTTAATTCTGTTACTTTTTTAGTAGAAAGATTATTAGTGCAAACAATTTTTAGTTTACCCTTACCATCACAAGTGATACATTCAAATTTTTTAGAAAAGATATTTGCTGCTTTGATACCTACTCCATTAGCACCAATTGAATTTCTATCTTCTTCAAAATTGGTACCAGACATAGGAACACAAGTAGCAATTACTGGTATCCATTCACCATCTTCATTTTTTTCAACAGAAATACCAGTACCATTATCTTCACATGTGAATGTATCTTTTGTAATAGTAATATCTATTTTTGTAGATTTTTGCCAATTAGATTTTATACCAGCATCTACTGAATTATCTATTGCTTCATTACAAATCTTTAAAAGACCTTCTGTATATGAAATTTTTTTAAAAGAAATTGTATCATCTTCATTTAAAACCCAAGTTTCTTTTTCAGAAGGAGCCACAGAACCTATCCAAAGATTAGGACGTACAAGAATATGTTCTATAGAAGTTAAGGTTTTCATTTTATTCATCTTGCTTATTTTTCTCCTTTATCAATACAGTTTCTAATTCTGTTAAATCTTTTATCCATAATGATTTTGCTGTTTCTTTTTCCATTTCTTTTAATTCCAAAGCTTTATTATCTAGCTTCTTTTTTAAATCAATAACTTTATCTTTATTTAAAGAGTAAATTGGTATAGATAAAAGTTTGTCTATATAAGAATAATGCTTTTCTTTTAATATTTTTTCTACTTCATCTTTTTTAAGTTTTATATTTATAGAACCATCCAGAACACCAGAAACAAAATTCCAACAATCACTTAAATAATGAAGTTCTTCTTTCAATCTGTTTATTTCAGAAGCAAGTCTTTTATTAAGAAAATTTATTTTTATTTTACAATATTCTTCAAAAATTTGTCGAATATTATCAAACTCTCTAATTGCATTATTTTCGTCAATACATACTAAGTTCTCAGTAATTGTTTCTATAAGCTTTAAGTCTAACATTATTTTTTCTAACGGTTTTTCAGCTTCCTTATCAGAAAGAGTTACTTCAAACTTAAATTGATCATTTTCTGAGAAATCTATATATTTTTGTATTAAACCTTTTTCTTTAGATTTTTTTAAAATTTCTATATATTTTTGTAAAGTAATAGTTATAGGAACTTCCTCAATAAGAAGTTTCTTTTCTTTAATTGAAGCTTTTCCTCTTATTTCCCATTTGTTATCACCAAGATAATTCACTTCTCCAGTGAAGCCATTCCAACTAGGTTTAAATAAATCATCACTACTTTTTTTGTTATGCAAAAAATTTTTAACAATAGTAATTACATTATTTAAATCTCTGCTAAGGATTGTAGAAGCAAAACCAACACCAATACCATAACTACCATTTACCAAGAGCATAGGTAAGGTAGGCACATAGAACATAGGCTCTATTTTTTCACCTTCAAATTCTTGTTCAATTAAATTACAATCATCTTCTTTGCGAAATAAATAATCAAAATATTTTGTTGGTTTTGTAAATATATATCTTGGAGCAGCTGCTTCAGGAATATGTCTTGTACCAAAAGAACCAATTGGTTCTAGAACAGATAAATTATTACTTCCACAAAAATTTTGTGCCAAAGTAACAATTGTTCCTTGGATAGGAGCATCACCATGTAAATATCCACTAGTGTCTGTAACTTTAGAACCAAGTATTGAAACTTTTAATTGTGATTTTAAATTCTGTTTTTTTATTGTATAAATAACCTTCCTAGCAGAATTTTTTAATCCATCAATATAAGATGGAGTAGAACGATAGTTTATATACAAAGCACTATCGCTATAATATTCATTTAAAAATTTACTTATTTCCATAAATATATTCTAACATTTTTTATTTTTTTAGTCAAATTTTTTTTATTCATTATCAATTGCTTTGATAAATTTTTTAATGTTAGAAGAATTAAAGAAAGAATTAGAGTTGTCAGCATATAAAAGTTTTACATCTGGTTCTGTTACTTCATAACTTCCAGCGTATTTTTTAGTTTTATCAGAAACAGTTGTTAACTTACCCATTAAACAAATATTAATAAATCTTTGTTTAATTTGGTGCTGTAAATTTACAGTTAGATATAAAATATCATCTTCGTGATGTGCTTTTATAACTTTCCCAATGATTTCTCCTTCTGATGGATCAAATACAGCTCTATCAAGGATAGGTATATCTCTTAGGTTTAATTGTTTTTCTATTTCTTCCATACATTCCTTAGAGTAATATCTTCCATTAAGATTAACAATATCAGACTGTAATAATTTTACTTCATATTTCATTTATAATATCCCCTGCAACAAATAATCCAGAAGCAGCAGCTTGAGAAAGACTATGAGTTATACCGCTACAATCTCCAATAATATATAAATTATCAGCTGCTTTAAGTTGATTGTTTACTTCAATTTCATTGTTATAGAATTTTACTTCTACTCCATAAAGTAGAGTATCATCATTTTTAGTACCAGGTGCTATATTATCAAGAGCATAAATCATTTCTTTAATATCCTCAAGAATTCTATGAGGTAATACTAAAGCAAGATCTCCTGGCTCTGCACTTAAAGTAGGTATTACAGTATTAGACTTTAACCTTGCGTTAGTGGATCTTTTACATCTTATTAAATCACCAAATCTTTGAACAATAACCCCTTTACCAAGCATATTAGAAAGTTTAGCAATACTTTCACCATATTCGTTACTGTCATTAAAAGGTTCAGTAAAATGTTGAGAAACTAATAAAGCAAAATTTGTATTTTTTGTATGAAGATTTGGATCTTCATAACTATGTCCATTAACAGTAATAATACCATTGGTATTTTCATTTACAACTACCCCTTTAGGGTTCATACAAAAGGTTCTTACTAAATCTTCATATCCTTTTGTTCTATAAACAATTTTAGATTCATAAAGCTTATCGGTAAGACTGCTAAAAACTTCATATGGAAGTTCCACACGAACACCAATGTCAACTCTATTAGAAGTCTTTTTTAAATTAAGTTCTTCACAAATGTGTTCTAACCATTTAGAACCAGAACGACCAGCAGCAATAATAAGTTTATCACAACGAAATTTACTTTCTCCATCCTTTGCTGTTAAAATCCAATTATCGTCATATTTTTCAATTTTTTGTATTTTGGTATTAAAATAAATACCAACATTGTTGGCTATTAAATACTTAAACATATTTTCAAGAATGATATAATTTTTATCAGTTCCTAAGTGTCTTATATCAGCATTTAAAAGCTTTAAATTGTTTTTAATACATTCTTTTCTTATTTCTTCGTTTTGTTTTGAAGAGAATAAGTGTGGATAATCAGTTCTTATAGAAACAGGATAGTTTTCGGTAATGGATGGAGAATGCGGAAAATCTTCCTCTGATAAGTCATATGTATAAAAATTATAATTTATTTTATCTGCTTCTTTCATAAATTTGATTGCTTTATCAGAACCAATCTTTTCAAAAAGAGTACCACCAAAATCATTTGTAATATTATATTTCCCATCAGAAAAAGCACCTGCTCCACCAAACCCACACATAATTGAGCAAGTTTTACAATTTGCACATTTATCAACTTTACCAGTTGATATTGGACATTTTCTATATTCTAGAAGTTCTCCTTTTTCAAAGATATTAATATCAATATCTTTTTTATGCAACTTTGCATATTGTGCAAGCCTATAAGCGGCATATATACCACCAGGGCCAGCTCCAATAATATCAATTATCATTATATTCTCCTCATATTGTCCAACCAACAAAACCTTTAGCAAATTCTGGTTGTTCTGTTATTTCATATTTAATAAATTCTTTGTCTTTATAAATTGCTTTGAACCAAATAGTATCTTCTGGGTTATTTGCGACTGTAAGTAGACCTTCTGTCGCACTTTCTATTACAACATAAGGGTAATAGCCTGCTTCATTCATATCAGTCCAATTTTCTTCTACTGCTTTAATTGCTTTTTCTTTATCTTCAAAGAAACCCCAGCATCTACTATCATGATAATTATAAGAAGAACCATCTTTTCTATATGCAGTTTTTTCTCTGACAGATGCTATAAACCAAAATTTTTTCTTCATAAATTCATTATATCAAAAAGAATGATTTTAGTCAATAAAAAAAGCGGTTAATTTCTTAACCGCTTTTTATTTTTAGATTATCTCATCAATCAAACCATATTTAAGCAAATCTTCTGGACTAGAATAATTTTCTTTTGAACAAATTTCTTCCAATTCCTTTCTTGTAAGCTTAGAATGAGCGAGGTAAATTTCATAGAATTTTTCCTTAAACATTTTAAGATTATTAGCTTCAAGTTCAATATCATCAGTCTTCTGAACCTGTCCACCACTAATCTGTCTTACATCATGAATAAGACTTAGAGCATGTTTTGAACAGAAGCGTTTGGTTCCTACACAAGCAATCAAAGATGCTGCAGAATCTGCTTCGCCCTCAATATAAGTATAAATTGGAATTTTGATAGGAATGCCACTGATTTGATGTATTCTTCCTTCTTGAATATCTTCTATGCCTTGAACAATAGCTAAAGCATCTGAACAAGAACCTCCGCAAGAATTAATATGCAAATGAATAGGAATAATAGGGAAGTTGTTTTCAGCTGCTGTATCAATAATATTCATTGCAATTTCATGCATAGTACTAAACAAAGCACGAGCTACTGTTGTTTCTACCTCATCATAAAAGTATATATGATTTTTAACACTGATAATAGGACTAGCAGGCCCAAAAGGTGAAGCACCTCCACCTGCTGGTATAATCATTTCTTCATCATCAATTCTCTTTTCTTCTTTACTCAATTTTTTTCTCCATTAAGTTTTTTTATTTAAAGGGGAGAAAATCCCCTTATATTTTTTTACATAGACAATGGGCCTGCTGGACTCATAATTAGAGGATTATCTTCCTTTTTCTTTGGAATATCTGTAATTGTACATTCTGTTGTAAGAATCATACCAGCTACAGAAGCAGCATTAAGAAGTGCGTTCTTAATAGCCTTAGTTGTATCAATGATACCATTAGACATCATATCTACATATTCACCAGAAGCAGCATTATATCCATAACCTTCTTTACCACTTTCATAGATTTTATTAAGAACTACTTCACCATTTACTCCAGAATTTTCTGCAATCTGCTTTAAAGGTTCAGTAATTGCTTCAAGAAGAATATCAGCTCCTCTATTAAAGTCTTCAC
>Ga0326513_10002897_pt1 | contig 12525 bp, 6 predicted proteins | sample 2_2465_0518_D_FD_203654 | JGI IMG/M metagenome (GOLD analysis project Ga0326513, IMG submission 203654) | Bovine rumen microbial communities from UC Davis, California, United States - 2_2465_0518 | ecosystem: Host-associated > Mammals > Digestive system > Stomach > Rumen | place: USA: California...
AGCGCCGATGATACCAACTTTATAATTTTTCATATTCGTCTTCCTCCAAATTTAAAAAATCAGTTGTGTTTTTCTCAAGTTTATTATATTATATATTAGGAAAAACAAATTGACCTATTTTCTTATTTATTCTATCATTTAAGAAAGATTATGTCAATTATTTTGAGAAATAAAGATTAGGATGATGTTGATTTTTTATGAAGACTAGTGATTTTTATTATGATTTACCGGAAGAACTAATTGCTCAGACACCTGTTGAACCAAGAGATTCTTCAAGAATGATGGTTTATAACAGAAAAACTAAGGAAGTTCTTCACAAACATTTTTATGATGTTATCGACTTTTTAAATGAAGGTGATGCTCTTATTGTTAATGACTCAAGAGTTTTACCTGCTAGAATTTATGGTACAAAAATTCCTACCGGTGCTAATGTAGAATTCTTACTGCTAAAACAAGTTAAGGACAAAGTATGGGAAACACTTGTAAAGCCCGGTAAGAAAGCAAGAACCGGTGACAGTTTTACTTTTGGTGATGGCATTATGACAGGCAAAGTTATTGATGTACTTGAAGATGGCAACAGAATTGTTGAATTTAAGTGTGACAGTAACTTCTACGAAACACTTGATAAGATTGGTCAAATGCCACTTCCTCCATACATTCATGAAAAGCTAAAGGACAAGGAAAGATACCAAACAGTATATAGTCACGAACTTGGTTCTGCTGCTGCTCCTACTGCCGGACTTCACTTTACTGATGAACTGCTTGAAAAGATTAAGGCAAAGGGCATTAAGATTGGATATGTAACACTTCATGTTGGACTTGGTACATTTAGACCTGTTAAGGTTGATGATGTTACAACTCACAAGATGCACAGTGAACATTATGAAGTACCGGAAGAAACTGCAAAACTGATTGAAGAAACTAAGAAAAATGGTAAGAGAGTTATTGCAGTTGGTACAACTTCTTGCAGAACACTTGAAAGTGTTGCAAAGGAACATGGCAAGGTTGTTCCTTGTGAAGGTTGGACAGATATTTTCATTTATCCGGGATTTGAGTTTAAGGTACTTGACGGACTTATTACTAACTTCCATCTACCTGAAAGCACACTTATTATGTTAGTTTCTGCTTTTGCCGGTTATGATGAAGTTATGGGTATATATAAAGAAGCTGTCAAAGAGAAATACAGATTTTTCTCATTTGGTGACAGTATGTTTATTGAGTAAGGAGAAATATGTTTAAATTAATTAAGAATGAAAAAACTGCAAGACGAGGTGAGTTTGTAACACCACACGGTACTTTTCAAACTCCTTGTTTTATGAATGTTGCAACTGCCGGTGCTATTAAGGGTGGTGTATCTTCCTTTGATTTAAAGGATATTAAGTGCCAAGTAATGTTGTGCAACACCTATCACCTACATGTTAGAACAGGTGATAAGATTATTAAAGAACTAGGTGGTATTCACAGTCTTACTAAGTGGGATGGTCCTATACTTACAGACTCAGGTGGATTTCAGGTATTTTCACTTGCAAAGCTAAGAAACATTAAAGAAGAAGGTGTTTACTTCTCTTCTCATATTGACGGTAGAAAAATATTTATGGGACCTGAAGAATCAATGCAAATTCAGTCAAACCTAGGTTCTACTATTGCTATGGCTTTTGATGAATGTATTGAAAACCCTGCCCCATATGATTATGTAAAGAATTCTATTGGCCGTACTACCAGATGGCTTGAAAGATGCAAGAAAGAAATGGACAGACTTAACAGTCTTCCTGACACTATTAACAAGAAACAAATGCTATTTGGCATTAACCAAGGTTCTACTTACAGTGACCTTAGAATTCAGCATATGAAAGATATTGCTAAACTTGACCTTGACGGTTATGCAATCGGTGGTCTTGCAGTTGGTGAAACTGCTGATGAAATGTATCGAATTATTGAAGATATTGAACCATATATGCCTAAGGATAAGATTAGATACCTAATGGGTGTTGGTACTCCTGTAAATATTCTTGAAAGTGTTAAGCGTGGTGTTGATTTATTTGACTGTGTTATGCCAAGTAGAAATGCAAGACATGGTCACCTATTCACAAAGAGTGGTATCATCAACATTAACAACCAAAAATATCAAAAGGACCTTGCTCCTATTGACAAAGAATGTAATTGTCCAGTATGCAAGAGTTTCTCAAGAGCATACCTAAGACATCTTAAGAAAGCTGAGGAAATGCTTTATATGCGACTTGCAGTAATGCACAACCTATATTTCTACAACAATTTAATGGAAGAAATCAGAAATGCCCTTGATAATGGAGAATTTGAGACATATTACAACAATAATATTGACATATTAGGAAAACGCATTTAAAATAGTACTTGAATATGCAATGAAAAGTTGTTATAATCTAATTATTAATATGAAATGGAGAATTTAACTATGAATCTAAACTTACTTTCCGGCTCAGCAAGTGGTGGTAGCATGTGGACACTAATCATCATCTACGCTCTTATCTTCGTTGGTATCTACTTTATTCTTATCAGACCAAAGTCAAAGAAGTCTAAGCAAGAACAGGAACTAAGAAACAGCCTACAGATTGGTGATGAAATCACAACAATCGGTGGTATCGTTGGTAGAGTTATCGCTATTAGAGAAGAAGCTGATGAAATCGTACTTGAAACAGGTTCTGAAAAGACAAAGATGGTATTTAAGCGTTGGGCTATCTCAACTGTTAACTCAGACAAGGACAAGCCAGCTGAAAAGACTGACAAGACAGAAAAGAAAGGTTTCTTCGGTAGAAAGAAAAAAGAAGCTGAAGAAAGTCCTGCTGAAAAATAATTACATAATTTTCAATTCCCCTGAATATGATTTAGTATCATATTTGGGGGTGTTTTTTTGAAAAGCATTACTTTAGGATTTAATAAATTTAAGTACATAAAAGGTTTAGTTATTGGTTTAATTGTTGGAGAATTAACACTTATTGTTTTACTTAGTCTTGTAGCAATAGTTATGAGTAACACAGGAATACTGAACAGTACTGTACTAAACATTCTTCTCACTATTATATGTGGTGTATGTGCATTTGTTACAGGGTTTATATGTTCAAAGATTTCTCCTATTAAAGGATATATCAATGGGATTAGCAGTGGGTTTATATTTTTCTTAATTATCTTTAGTGCAGGTATGATAAGTATTGACAGTAACTTTACTGTTTTTACATTCTTAAAATTTATTGTATCTTTCCTATTTGGTACTATTGGTGGAATTCTTGGAGTCAGTAAAAAAGAAAAGTTAATAAAATAATTATAGGCTAGTGATACTTTTAAATCTATCACTAGCCTTTTTCTTTAGAAAATATGAGGGTTGCATAAACAACCCTCATTTTAATATTAAATTTTACATATTTTCTGATGGGAAAACATCAATCATATGATTTAGATACTTCTGAATCAATGTAACATCCTTAACATTTACAGTACCATTACCGGAAACATCACCGGCATATAGCTGAGTTGTAGTTAATGACACTTTATGTGTAATGTACTTTTGAAGTAAAGTAGCATCTGTTACATCAACTTTACCGTCAAGGTTAACATCACCATACTTTGGTGGGTCAATTACTGTTACCTTAACAGTAGTAGTCTTTGTATTAGCTTTAATAGTAATTTCAGCAGTACCTGACTTTACACCGGTTACATTGCCGTTTTCATCAACAGTAGCAATATCTTTGTTGCTTGAAGTATATGTAATGTCGCTATATGCTAAAGCAGTTTCAGGATATACATTAGCTGATACTAATGTTGTCTTGCCTGTAAATACTTCAACATCATTAGCAGAAACACTTTCTACTTCATCAGGTACAGGTTTTACAATTGCACCAACACTAAATTCACCTAGGTTAGTATATTTATCCTTTGTACCTACTGTTTTCCAGCTATGGTCCTTAGAAGATACTAACATAAAGCCTAAATTAGCTGCATCTTGATTATGTTTTGTAAAGATTGTTTCAGGCACTTCATCTGATGTGAAAGTGATAGTCTTTTTCTCACCGGCTTTAATATTTGGTAATACAGCCTCACCTAATGAAGTATATACTGTTTCGTTACTATTGTTATTCTTTTCAAATACAGAAGCCTTTGCCCATTTATCCTGGTCAACAAACTTTACATAGTCTCCACCCTCATAATCAATATTACCGTCATTCACAAGTTCAACCTTTAGAGCAAACTGTGAGTTCTTGTTATCATCGGTAATATATCTTATAGAGTCAATGTCTGCATTTGTAAATACTATCTTGGACTGTTCCTTAAATGAATACTTTTCGGAAGTTGCAAGAACTTTATCTCCTGATGTGATAGTTGAGTACATAGTAATCTTGCTGATTTCTGTATTCTCAGGAACTTGGTACTGAACTTTCATTTCTTGTTCATCAGTAGCCATCCAATTATCAATATTCTTTGACTCATAAAGTTTGTCATTAACATAAAGATTCATCTTTACATCACGGGCAGTATCTACACCACTGTTCTTTGCCAAAACTGAAACATCAACTGTTTCACCTGATGTAGGGTTTTCATCTGAGAACTTGACAGCCTCATTATCTTCACCGGTTGGATATTCAAATCTTGCACTTGTATCATACATACCGATTACAAGGTTATTATTTTCTTCAAATGCACCATCTTTTTCGGCATCATTATCATCAGCATCAATGTACTTTTCATAAACTAAATCGTAAGCATCATAAGTAACAAGAATTTTGTTATTATCTAAAACAACTGCATCAATGTTAGTCTTGAACTTACCGTTATCGGAATTCTTGATGCCACCTTCTGTTAGGTTGGTCTTTGTACCCCAAACGCTTTTGATAATATTAACAGGTGTATCAAGCTTTTCTTTAATAGGTTCACCGGAAGAATCACGAACAACATTGCCATCACTGTCTAACTTTGTTGTTTCTGTGATTTGGTCAACACTATCAATTGTCATTTCTTTAATCCAAATCTGCTGCTCAGTACCTTCATTTACTGTCCATAAACCGTACATTTCTCCATTATCGCTATAATAAACTTTAAAGTCATCACTTACAATATGGTCGTTGTCATCACTGTCAGTAATTTCTGTTGGTGTCATTGCATCTTTTTGAATTTTCTTTTGGCCGCTTTTATCAGTATATACATACTGTGAAAGCAAAGTATCTACATTTAGATAACCATATGTTCCATCACATTTATAGAATAGCAACATATTGTCATAATTGTCATTATGAACATTTACAAGTTGAGGATTTGTTGTAGAATACACACTATCATTGAGTAATATTGAATCACCAACATTAACCTGACCATCTTTAGAAGTGATATTTCTGATATACATTTTATTTTTGTCACCATTAACATCACTATCGTTGGCATCGGTTAAAAGGACATCAGCATCAGTATCAAAACTTTCACCCTTACCTGTAGAATTGCCATTATTTGTAATGTATGAAAGCATAATATTATTACCCTGAGGTTCTGCATCGAATCCATCAACACTGCTACCATTGGTATCAATAGCAGTTGGTGTTGCCCATGTGATTTCATTAGACTTTAGGTTAGTTGTTGTAACACTTAAACCGTATGGAATTTTGTAAATATCATCAAGAGAAGTTTTGTCAGTTACACCTGTAAAGTCGGCAGTTTTGTAATAAAGCTGAACTTCACCTGTAGATTTATTTGCAACTACATATGGGTTAAATACAACCTGGTTTTTGTCAGACTCAAATACATTATAATCGTGGAATTTACCTGTTGATTTATTATAGAAAATGCTTACAATCTTAGAATTTGTCAATACATCATAATTAGATTTTTCAAAGTCTAGGTCAGCATTTTGCCATGCTAGGAGAATATCATCACCACAATCATATGTTGTTAAATCAAAGTCAGTTAAATCTTGGTCATTTGTAATATCTTCTATATCATCACTATTAGTCTTTTTGCTATTTACTAAAGCCTCATCAAGAACACTCTTAGGTTCTGTAATTGTAGTACCCTTATTAGTGTCGTAAATCATATACTTAACTTCAGTAATAGAATTTTCTTCACTTTGAATTGGTGATGCTACAAAATAAACACCATCTTTGATTTTAATAATATTTGGCTGTGTAACATCTTCTGATGGAACTGTCAGTTCATTGTTTAGTAAAGCCTTCTTAGCCTTAGTATCTGCATTAATAGAAGCAGAAGACGGCTCTAGGTCGCCTAGTTTTGTTTTCTTAAGAACATTGCTCTTCTTCAAAGCAACATTTGCTGCTCTTGATACTTGGTCTTCAAGACTTTCATTTCTTGTATCATAAAGAGTAATATCGGTATCAGCAATAGTTTTACTTGTTGAGAATACTGCTAAATCTACATTTACATTTAGACTTAAGTTAACTGTTCCGATACTTTCGCTAAATGCACCTACGATTTTGAAATTAAATCTTGCATCAGCCTCTAGGTTCACACCTACTAAACCATCAACACCAACACCTGCACCTATACCTATTTCCGGAGAAATATCAACAATTCCTCTCCACAAATAGTTCTTAGGATTTTTCAAATCATCATCTGTTAGATATGTTGCCATTTTGTCACCATCAAGTGGTTTATTAGGTAACATACCGGCAGTAATTGTAGCAGTACCACCTACATTAAAGAATACATAGCAAGGAATACAATAGATAAAGAATGGCTTACTGGCTCTGTAGGACAAAGAACCTGAAAGCACTGCATAAGTATCTAGGAAGTGTCTTTCACCATATTTATCTGTGTAATAATCAATTTGAATTGTAAAGGCTACTGTAAAGGAAATTGAACTGGAAGTTTTTAAATCCATAGCATCCTTTAAATTGTCTACATCCTTTTTATCACCTTTTCTGCCGGCCCATAATTCATTGAAAGCGTCAAGTGTTTCTTGAGCGTCTTTTAGCTGTTCTGACATATTTGTAGTTGACCATTCTCTTTGACCTTTAGGCTTTGTCATATCTTTTGACTTATCTAACTGAATACCGATTTGTATAGTATTGATTGGCATACCGTCATATGTATGGTCACTTGAACCGATATTTATGATAGGAGTAAAACCTTTTACAGAGAATGTTGGACTTAGTGAACCTAGTACAGGAATATCCTTTGCTACAGTTGGTTCGTCAAGTTCTGAATCACCTTTTGTAGCTTCACTTTCTGCACCAAGTTGTGGGAAGTAGATTGTATCGTCTTCATCATAAGAAGCAAGGAATGAATAGCCTGTATCAAATCTACCGTAATCTTTCTTTACAACTATTGTATCAGAACTATTTTTGTATGTATTTAGGAATTGGAAATACATACTTGAACCAGGTTTTGCAAGTTCACATAATGGTAGAGTTAAGCTAACTTTTGTATCAGTAGAGTCAACTGAATAATCCATTGTTTGTTCTTTACCGTCAGTTTCTATAATACATCTAACAGTATTTAGAGGTAAATCTTTATCTTCATAAGTTCTGTCAAAATGAAGATTAATATCGTAACTTTCATTAGCTGACAATGTAATAACAGAATTATAAATATTACCCTTACTGTCAGAAGCAGTAACAGTAGTTGGTGCTATACCGTATGTTTTGTATGGAAGTTTTAAGTCCATAGCAAGGTTAGTAATATTATCCTTACCTACTGATACATCACGAATATAATCGTGACCATTGTACTTTACAAGAACTCTATGAACTTCATTTTTGTACAATGTGAAAGTACTATTCTTCTTGCTTGTACCATCATACTCAACTTCATTCTTAAAAATAAAGTTACCGTTTTTGTCTGTTAAAGCAGTACCACCTTCAAAAAACAATGTACTGTTTTTACAAGCAATATAGTCCTCACTGTCATTTGAAACATCATCACTGCTTGGGAACAGAATTGTACCATTCTTTACAAATACAGAACCGGATGCACTGACTTTCAGTTGGTCATCGGAATTAACTTTTTCAAATTCAAGGTGTATGTAGTTATCATCGGACTCATAAGCATACTGTACTGCATAGAAGAAGTCAGAACCGTAATAAGTTTTTGTACTACCGTCTGTACTGCTTTTATATGTCCATTTTGCTCTATAACCTGAATTTGGATTTGCACTAAATGAAAGAATAGTATTTTCAGCAGAATTTAGGTAACTGATATTTTGATTTAGGTTATTTGTATAGCCTGTTAATTCAGCTGAACCGTCTTTTCCTTTAATTTCATATTTAGAGCCTTTGCCTAAATAATCACCATACTGAGGGTTCTTAACAATCAGCTTAGTTTGTTTTCCTACTGTAAATTCAGGATAGAAATAAGCATAAGCATTAGTTATACCTATTTTGCAAGAAGTGTTATTTGAGAAATTTTCAACCTTTTCTACAGTTGACTCTACCATATCTTTATTATCGTTTTGACGATACTTCATATGTGGTATCCAAGCATTTTCACTTAATGGGTCAGGTGTATAGTTGAAAGTAATTTCATCACCGATAATACCGTTTTTATCAGCTGACTGACTATCTCTCTTTGTATTAGTCCAAGAAAGAGTACCTATCTTGTTGCTACCATAATAAGCAGTAGCTGTGCAATTACTGTCATCTACAGAAACTGAAATACCTGATGATAATTTTCTGTTTTGTACCTTAACTGTAGCATCTCTAAGTTCAAATACAGGTTCAACAGTAATAGTATTGTCACTTGAAATATAACTGCTATAAGTACGGATAAGTTCAGGTGTTAAGTCAAATTCTTCACTGCTATTGGAAATAATTTCAGATCTTGTGTTGTTAGAAGTGTTTACAAGACGGTAGCCCTTAATTCTTAACATACCTGAATATTTACTGTCTAGTGCATAAGAGAAACCGGCTGATTCTCCTCTATACATAGTAACACTTGTTGACTGATTATTGTTCATAGGATCAGAAAGTTTAATACCACCTCTATAAACTTCGTCCTTTACATTTTGTAATTTTCCGTCTTTATATAATTCTATAGAAGAATTATTTGAAATTTTTACATTGTATTTTGTTAATAGTAAATAGGTATTGTCGTATTCACCCTGACTAGTATAACCGTTGTTGTAGAATTTAACTCCACAAGAACCCCAGAAACTACCTTTCTCAACTGTAAAGTATAATTTCTGCTTAGCGTTTAAATTTTTAAAATCAAAACCTCTTGATATTCTAGATGATGAAACATTACCCATATTCCAATGGTCACCATATCTGATCTTGGACATCCACTCACATTCAGCGTTACTACTGGCAAGTTTATCCTCACTATCGGTATAAACTGCAACATAGTCCCATGCACAAGAACCAACATCGTGACTGTATTTTACTTGAAGTCTGTCAACACCGGCAAAGTCAATATCATCTGTTGCAATATCTAAGGCTGCATATCTCCAACTAGTACCATTATTATAGCCTAGAGCATAATATCCACCGGCACTATTGTATCTATATGTAGCATCATTATTCTTATACTTTGTACCTTTACCGTATTGGAAAGTTGCCTTTGATAAATCAACAAATTCTACATCACGAAGTTTATTGTACTTATATGTACCAAAACCTGTATCGTAAGTATCACTATCTCCTACGGAAGTAGTATCTACCTTTGCACCTGTAGAAAGAAGTACCTTAGCTTTATCTTTCTTTACCTTTGCATTTGATACATTATCAAGGTTAACATTAAAGTAGGTGTCATTCTTTGCATTAAGCAAATCTACAGGGAACTTAATTTCTGTCATACCCGGAGTAAAAGTAAGGTTCATAACATTTGAAGAATAATCAACCATACCTTTTGCAGATGCAGAAGAAGTTTTTGCAGTAAAGTTAATAGTTTTTCCCAGATTACCTGAACGATTAATCTTTACATAAGCAGTATTTGACTTAGGGTTAACCTTAGTGTCACTTACTGTAATATATGAATCAGGCTTTTCTCTTTCTTCTTTAATTGAAATTAGAGAAGTTGTTTGGTTACCTAGTTCACAATTTTTTGCATCACATAGTGAGAAATAGAATTGTAAGTCATCACGAACATACTTACTTTTTCTAGTTTCAATATAAATAGTTTTATGACTTTCGCCATCTTCAAAAGTAACATTAAATGTTGATGAAGTTGGCATTAACTTATTCTGTACAGTATCGTTATAGTCAGAAATAAGTTTCTTTGTTTTGTTATCAACATCCTTACTATCTGCATTTTCATAAGAAGTATCTGCTGTACCTGTTTTAGGTATAAAAGAATAATTTGAAATTGCATAATAAGGATTAGCCTTACCCTTTATTGGTTCGGTTGTAGTAAGGTTATCGGTATAAATTCTATAATCTGTACCATACTCAGCAGTAAGGTCAATAGTCTTAACTTTTACTGTTGATTTACCCTTTGTACCACCTTGTCTGAGAATATTAAATGAATAAAAGTTATTCATTTTTAGTTCTGCAGTTTTCTCAGGAAACATAATCAAGCCGTTTTCATAGGTCTTTTTCAAAGAATTATTATCTTTGAAATAAGTTGACTTTTCTTGATTAAGATTTCCGATTGTCTCTGTGTTCTTTTGGGTTACAGCATAACCAAAAGGAATTGAACAAATAATCATCAATACACATAGTATTGAAATAATTATTGCCTTTGTGTACTTGTTTATTTTGTTCATATTACCATCCTTTCTTAATAGTATTTTATGGTATTATAACTAATACAATAGTATCACACAATGTTCACATATTAAAGTAAATTGTCACGAATTGCAATTTTTTGTCCTAAACGGATAGCTATTATAATTTTGATTTAAAAAATACGCCTTGCTACAACAAAGTGGCAAGGCATATTCTTTATTTATATAAAGTTCTTAAATCTTGAAAGTAAATCTTTCTTGGTATTCCATAGCTTTTCTGAAAGGTCAACATAATATTTATGTGGATTTTCGAAACGCTTAACTTCATCCCATAGTAAATCAATTTCCTTAGCACAATAATCTTTGATTTCTTCAAGGGTTGGCATATCATATACACACTTGCCATCTTTAAAGATTGGTACTTGAAGTTCACGAACTGTAAAATTAGTTAACTCCTTAGTTTTCCAAGTAGCCTGTTGGTCAAAGATTATTCTAGGTTCTTTATCATTTACCACTTCGTCATAGATACAAAGTTCATCTGCCAAAGCCTTGCCACTTTCTTTGTCATAGTATCTATAAACTTTCTTGAAGTGTGGGTTAGTGATTTTTGCAGTATTTTCGCTGACTTTGATTTTCGGAATAATGTTGCCCTCATTATCTTCAACTGCAACTAACTTATATACTCCACCAAATACCGGTGTACTCTTGGAAGTGATCAGTCTTTCACCTACACCAAAAGTATCTACCTTTGCGTCTTGCATCATTAAGTCACGAATTAGGTATTCATCAAGTGCATTGGAAGCTACAATCTTACAACACTGTAGGCCTGCATCATCAAGCATTTTTCTTGCTTTCTTAGATAGATAAGAAATATCACCTGAATCAAGTCTGATTGCAAAATTAGTAATACCCTTCGGTAAAAGAATTTCCTTAAACACCTTTATTGCATTTGGTACACCACTTTTTAGGGTATTATAAGTATCAACCAAAAGTGTTACATTCTCAGGATAAGTTTCACAATAAGTCTTAAATGCATCATACTCAGTATCAAACATTTGTATCCAAGAATGAGCCATTGTACCACCTGCCGGTACACCATAAAGTTCATCTGTAATTGTACAAGCAGTACCTGCACATCCACCTATATACGCTGCTCTTGCACCTAAGATTGCACCGTCAGCACCTTGTGCTCTACGAGAACCAAATTCAAGTACCGTTCTGCCTTGAGAGGCTCTTACAATTCTATTTGCTTTAGTAGCAATCAGTGACTGATGGTTAATTGAAAGAAGTACAAATGTTTCAATAAGTTGTGCTTCAATTGCCGGTGCTTTTACTGTAAGGATTGGTTCATTTGGAAATACAGGTGTGCCTTCAGGTATTGCATAAATGTCACCTGTAAAATGGAAGTCCTTTAGATAATCTAAAAATTCTTCATCAAAAATGTTTTTTGAACGAAGATAATCAATATCTTCACTTGAGAAATGAAGGTTCTTGATATAATCAATTACTTGCTCAAGACCTGCTACAATTGCAAAACCACCATTGTCCGGTACTGAACGATAGAACACATCAAAATATGTAATTCTCTTATAAAAACCGTTCTTAAAGTAGCCGTTTGCCATTGTAAGTTCATAAAAGTCACATAGCATAGTCATATTCTTTTCTGTCATATTTACACCTACTTATTCTGTTATTTTAATTTGGAAGCTACTCATAACGGAAAGTGCTTCATCATTTAACTTGTCGTCATTTGATGCAACAAGACTTTTATTTACAATAATTTCTGTTTCAGGTTGGGCAGTTTTTGCAATTACTGCATTTGAGATAACACAGATATTTGTTACTACACCAACTAATTCTATTGATGAATACCGATTATTTTTTAAATATTC
>Ga0326513_10002898_pt1 | contig 12525 bp, 22 predicted proteins | sample 2_2465_0518_D_FD_203654 | JGI IMG/M metagenome (GOLD analysis project Ga0326513, IMG submission 203654) | Bovine rumen microbial communities from UC Davis, California, United States - 2_2465_0518 | ecosystem: Host-associated > Mammals > Digestive system > Stomach > Rumen | place: USA...
GCTGCGTTCATTCAGCATTTCGATTAGCGCAATATCGTCATCCGTGGTATACACCTTCTTGGGATGATCTTGCATGTACTCAATGCAAATCGGTCTGGGCTTTCCACGAAAATCCGCGTGGCGCTTTGCAAACTCTTCTGGCGTGTACTGATCGCAGCGGGTATATGTATAACCATCAGGAATCGGCCTCATTATCCTTCTCCCTCCGTAGTGCTTCGATTGCCATTTGACATGCTTTTGCAAGATGTGGTCTTGCACTCCAATCTCTGCCATCTGAGTTTGCAAGCCTGGATAACACGCTGATAGCTTCGGCAGTAGTCATGTCCTGCACATCGTCCCATGTTGTATGATGATCGAATTGCCTGACCTCTTCTTTAGCGTTAGCTATGATTTCTCTAAGTTCGTCCGGTGTTTTCAACTGAATCGCCTCCTATACACATTCAAACACTATCTTCTCCGGCAGTAAATTGTGGCAGACATATACGCTACTAAATGGAGGGTTTAACGATGGTTTCTGTTCTGAATAATCTTTGAAATAGGAAACGCGCTTATTCAAGTACATAATCTCAAAAGTGTTATTTGAAAACATTTCAAACCTGCGCTTGCTTTCAAACAACCCGACAACGCCAACAAGCATTGCAAACGGCTTATCTATTTCAAACAGGCGTTCCAACACTTCTGTTTTCAGCGAATATGGCGGGTTACTGATTATGTAATCGCACTCCGGTGTTTCCATATCAAAGAAATCATCGCCATCACTTATATGAGTGTTGACAACTTCATAGCCTGATTCTGTAAAGCATTTCACAAACAAACTGTCTGAAGTATCAAACGGACACCATATCTTTGCGGGGGGGGGCAATGTACTTCATAATTGGCCTGATCGCGTATTCTGGTGTGTAGAACTCATCGTTCCTACTGTCGCATACTTTATCCATCTTCATTAGATAGGTTCTCCATTCTCCAGCATATGGTTGTTCACTTCATCGAGGAAATCTGCAAACTGTTCAGCGCGTTCTGCTTCAAGATAGAAGCGATAGCCCTTGTTAGTGAAGTTGCTAAACACGTAAAAACCGATTCTTGCAGCAGGATAAAAGCCACGTTTTATGAAGAATAAATGCCAGTCAGAACCATCTTGTCCCGCAGTTATACAGCGTTTGTCCTTCGTTTTACATCTTTTTCGCTGAGATAAAGGTCGCAAACTGGAATACTCCACATATCGCCGTTTTTCGCCATCAATATCGCGTTACCGTTGTTCTTATCAAATTCACCAGTAAACAATCCACTTTTCTTTCGATCTGTATAATTGTTTAGCGGAAACCAATAACGCTTGCCAGCATGAAGCTCTAACATCGTGTAACCTCCACAGATTATGTAGCCGCCCGATTCATAGCGTCATTCAGAATCTTTCGATAAGCGCTATACGCCTCGGACATCGACTGGCCGCAGTAGACCTCTTTGTCGCCTTTCCAGACGTGATATACCGGCATCCTTCCAAGCATATCCTCATTGCCGCCACGACCAGAGTGAATGACATCCTTCGACACCAGCAGCTTTGTGCAGCATTCTTCGAGATTCCAGAGCTGAACCTTGCTGAGATCAAAGGAATCAGCCCACAATTCGTAGTTTGACTTCATCTGTTCCTCCACGGTGTTTCCGTTCTCTGTTTCCATGTTGGAGGTTTATCCCAACAGCGCCAATAAATACCGTAGTTGGAATCAAGCACAGTTTCCACCTCATCGTGGCCCATCGTTTCAAATTCGATCATTCCCGCTGGCATTCTGGTAAATGAAGCGGCGCGGACAAAAGCATCTCTTAGTTCCAGCCAGACAACTTCTTCGCTTTCATACTTGACTTCATCAAGCGACAAAAGTTTGGCTTCCTTGGACTTAATCCAGGTTTCCAGCGGTTCACTGCGTTTACCAATCGCCCATGTAAGCAGACCTGTCAGATTCAGCCTGAGATCGCGCCCTGCCTTGTCATCGCCATAGTGAATTTCAGACAGGCATGTCACAACATCACCGACATTCACAAACTCGTCCAGCGGAAGATCGCGGAATTCTTCAAGAATCTCAGCCATGTTTTACCCCTGTACAACGTCGAACTTCTTATAAAATTCTTCTACAGTGTAGTTATGCCACCAGTCGTGACTATCTTCGACAACGAGAATCGTGCCAAACTTGGCAGACTTCTCATAGCTGCCGTGGAAGCCATAAACAATGCCGTCGTCTGTGATTCTCGCATAGCGTCCTTCGCCGGTATCTTCAACCCTGAAATCCATGAAATCAAGAATCGTCGCGGCGTTTTCCCTGGTAAGCGGATAGGCCACTCTGTGTTCTGATTTCTTGTGGCAGATCAGTCTTTGAATCAATGCAAAGCCTCCTCGCCGTCAATCGTCTCTGCTGACAGCGACATACCGCCGCCTGTTGCGCTTGTCGTAGTAATAGCCATACTTCATGATGTCCTCGACAGCCTTGTCATATCCTCTATTGCTGATACGCCGCATACGTGCAGTATCAGTGCAATAGAAGATGACAATACCTGCAATCAGCCCAACCAGGAACCCAATAAACAGAAAATCCGCTCCGTTCATATTACATCTCACTCAGTATTTCTTCGTCGATTTTGTCAGCGTCGGCGTTGTCTATCATGATTCCAGACAATACCTTGAAGTTGAAGTTCTTGTGCTTATATGCCGTGAAAGACTCTCTGTTATCAATCCTGACAACCACACCTTCTCGGATATGCGTCTTGCCAATCGGATCGGGGCCATCGTAGTATTTCTCTACGCGCTGCATGAGGTCGTCCCAAGTCGTGAAGATGAACTTCTCGAAGATAGGCACGAATTCAACACCCATCTTTTCGCACAGCAGCTTGCATTGCTCAGTAGGAATCTCAACCGTGAATCCATCCTGATTCGTCATGGTCATGCGGTAAACGAAACAGCGGCTTTCACCAGGCTTACAGCCATAGTGGAAAACAGTTTCTTCGCCATACTGCTTGACGAACTCAGGGTCTTTGATGAGCTTGTTCTTGCAGCGCCCCATGATAGGCGTATTCTCGTCTACATATCCGACGATCTCATAGTAGACGCACACGTTTTTAGGCAACCTCTCTGCAAAGAAATCGTGGAATCCCTTGCGGAAAGCGTCATTACCATAGTAGCCATGTTCATAATCCCTAAGAACAGTTCGTCGTGTTCCGCTGATTACATCATAGGAAAGCTCATACTTTGGAGGTCGATGCAGAATCTTATCCATCAGGGTTTGCTTCTTTTGCAGAACATGGATGGTGTTACTAGTCCTTGCTGACGTTCCGTGGCATTTGAGCGTGATATAGCAAATATCGCCGGGCTTGAACGCTTTCTCATTGTAAGCAAGCTGTTCAGTCTCTACATGCTGTTCAAACAGCGGCCATTCTGCCTTGTCTCTCTCCTTGCTGTTCCGCGTCCTGTTGCCGCCAGAACCTCCACCGCTATGATTGCGTTTAGGAATGTACTTACAGCAGATTTCATGACCATTAAGAACGGTGATCTGGTCGCCATCCTTCAACTCGTCCACGTTGCAATACTTTGACAGACTTTCAATCGGAAGCGCCAGACCTTCAGACTTCTCGCCACGCAGTTTGATCGCCCTGATGTTGCGCTTATCAGGATCGAGATAGCCGCCAGCCTGTTTTCCGTTTTCGTCCTTGCGTCTTACCAGATCGTTATCCTTGCAGAACTCTTCGCTGAGCTGACCGTCTACCGGAAAGTAAACCACGCGCTTGCCGACTTCATATGTAAGATCAACGATGACGTTATTCCCAAAGATTGTCGCGCAGGCCAGCCGATCAGCGTTTGAATGCTTGTGGATTTCTTTGATTGTTGTTATGTAACCGCAATACATTGGCTTCTCCTTCTCGTGGATGTACATGTGTACTATTGAAATTTAAAGGAACTGGTTTTGACTCAGAGTTACAGATCGGGCAACGGTAGTATTCAAACGAACCATTGTTATTGAATCTGTACCCGTGTTTCATCGGAGCAGAACACCGCTTACAGAACATTTTGAGCACCACCTTTCTCAGTTCACAGGTATTATATCATTTTCTTTTGCCTTTGTCAATGTTTTTTGTGTAATTCCAAGTGAAAATTTTCTGGTCATCCACGAACTCTGTTCCGCAGTTCGGGCAGAAGTTGGAATTCAGCGCGTTGAACTGCTTCTCGCTGTACGGCGCAGCGGCATTGAACAGTATACAATTGCACTTACTGCACTTGATCGTCAGGTTATGACCGTACCTGCGGATAACCTTGCTGGCCCTGTTGTCCTTTCCCTGTTTGCGGAGAATCTCAAAGGCGTTCTTCAGGTCGTCACCCTTCCTGAGATAGCGGATGAACTTGCCACATTCTTCACAGATCAGTTCAGTATACTTTCCCGCCTGTTTGAATTTGAAGTTCTCGCTTCCGCAATATCTACATTTAAACGATTCCTTATCCATTGCAAATCTTGCCGTTCACTTCTTCTACCAATCTTTCAACCTTCGCCATATCAGGAGAATCAGGCAATTCGGTATGCTCTTTCCAGTATTTCAGTTTATTGTCCAGCGCATCCACGATGTCGTAAAACTCTTTCTTTGGCTGGTTGTCGTCGCCAAGATACTTGCCGTTGCGGATTGCCATGAGCAAGTCGTGCTCATTCTCCCTGTACGTGATGACTCTGCCATCAATCAGAATATCAAAGCACATGAGGTACAACCGCACCAGGTGCATCATGTGTTTGGCAATCTTGCCGTGCGTATATGCCCTGTCGTTTCGCCTGCCGCACTTGTTGTACTGCCTGATAATGGACTGGAATTCTGAGATCATTCCGACATAATCACGTAGCGGATAATGGTGGAGGGCAACGTCCATGAAAATCTCCATCTCAAATTCGTCCCTTGGGGATTCATCGACATAGAGTTTCAAGGCGTCTGTCGGAACTTCGCTGTACCGGCTGGCGAATGAGAAGGAAGCGTTTTCCAGACTGTTCAGGATATGCTTTTCCCGTTCTGCCTGTCCTGCGTCCTTCGCCGCTTTGTTGTCCAATCTACGCAATTGAGCATTTGCATAGCCGCCGAAAGAGTGGATAGCCCTCTTGCTGAGAAACATTTCTGCGTTGTCGCAGATGTACTTTCCGACATCCGTCAAATACAGGTAGTGTTCCGGCTTCAACCCGACAATCTCGATGCAGTTAGGATTACAGGCGCACAGCAGCTTAATCATCTTGTCGAAGGAGTAAACCGTTGTATCTGTCGGAACATCCACGACCTGCTCAAAATCTTCGCCGATCAGGATATTCTTGCGCGTGTTTGTGGCAACGCCGCGAATATCAAGATCGCTTTCTTCTGTGTTTGTTCCGTAGGCGTAGCTTCCACCTAATCCGACAAGAACCAGATTTTCACAAAGATTCTCGTTGGAATAGAGGAAACCATACTCATCTGACGTGACCTTCTCCTTGATCTCTTTCAGCGTCATTTGCTTGTACTCCCAAAGCCGCCAACGCGAACGCCATCAGCATTGTCATCGTCCACTACGCCAAATGGCATGAAAATACCCTGAACAATGGCATCGCCTGCATGGACAGTCAGCGTCTTATCACCGTCGTTGGTCAGCTTGATGAAGATATGCCCCTCATTGTCCGCGCCGAAATAGTCAGAATCAATAATGCCAACCGTGTTGTTGAGCTGGAGTCTGTACTTAAAGCCAAGGCCACTTCGCGGGAACATCAGCAGCGCCCAGCCCTCGTCAATCTTCACGCGAATGCCCGTGGGAAATTTGATGATCTCACCAGGAGCCAGCGTAAAGTTCAGCGGAGAATAGAAATCATATCCAGCAGAACCCTTTGTTGCGCGTTTCGGCAGTTTAATATCATCATACGGATTGTCAATGCTAAAACGATCATCTATCGTATAAAGGGCGAAATCCTTTAAACAACCATTCCAATCCTTTGTGAACTGTTCTCTGCTTACCTTTAAAAACTGCATTTTCTCATCCTCTTTATCTTCCTGATCTGTCTGCGCCGCCCTAATTCTTTAGGGATCAGCGAGCCAAAGAACATCCTGTAGAACCTGATAATACCTCTCTTTGTGCATGGCGTCACCATAGTGAACGAACCTGAATATCCTTCACTGCGGAAATTCATTTCAATCGGCTTGTCATCTTCGAGGCACTCAGACAGTTCGGTAATCGGCTCCATCCCCGTTATGTCCATCAGCTTCGAGCCATCCGGCATGATGATTTCGCCGCTGACAAAGTGTTTTTCGCCCATTACGCCGCCACCTTCTTCGCATACCAGCGGTTCCACGCTTCAATTGCTTCCGTCTGGCCTGCCGTAATGTCATAGTTGTAATGGCGCTTTGCCTGCACAATCTTGCCGCGCACGACTTCAAGCGTGACCAGGGATTCATCTGGCCGCAGCCTATCCCTCAGAAACATGATGTGGCAATCGCCATCAATGACGCGCTTTATGTAAGAAGCAACGCAATTGTTCTGCGCTACGGCTTCATCCTTGATGTCCTGCGTGGTCTTTGGATATAAGAAAACATAACCCTTATAACTCCATTCCATTTCAGGATCAACGCGCTTGGCGAATGCTTTCTCGTCGAACGTCTGCTTTAGCCTGTTGTAATTGCGAACGGCGATATTGTGCGTTGTCAGCCAGTGTTTCGGATATTTGTCGAAATGAGCGCCGATCTGGCTCATCATTCTGGCATAGTCCAACAACTCTGTCGCCAGCGAAAGCATGTTGTCAATCGCTTCAAACGTTTTCAACCTGTCAACATACAGCATAAGCGCCGTGGCATTATAGCCGTAATTATTTATCAGGTTGGTGAAAACGCATATCTGTTGCCAGTTTGTCGCGTAGTTAGCAAGGCCGCGCGTAACAAATCCGAACACTTCCATATAAGTCAGCGCATTGTATTCCAGCGAAAAAGCCGTGTTGAATGCGTCTGGATTCTGCTTGTAGAATTCAAGGAACACATTGCTCAGAGCGATTTCAGGGTGATTCCTGAGAATCTTTAGAAGCCCTGCCGGAACATCGTTGACGGTATAGTGAAAATCTGCGCGAACCCTTGAGATACCAGCGGAGAAAATCTGTTCAAACTTCGCGTATTTATTGACGTGTTTCAGGATCGTGCCGACATTCTTCAATGTGTGGCCAGCGTTTGTTTCCACGCAATTCTTTACGAACCACAGGAAGTTTCTGTAATTCTCATTTTCAAAAGAATTGATTAGTTCACTGGCGCTGATATTGCTGAGCTGGGCGTTCAGGCTTTTCACCGGAGCGCCCTTCTTGCCAATCATCTTCTTCTGTTGCAGATCGTACTTGCACGTGCTGCCATTTTCAAAGTCGAAAACAATGAATTGTCTGTCCTTGTAAACCTTCATATCACTGGATTGTCTCTAACGTTGAACGAATATCTGACGGGATGTTGTCGCGCCAAACAAAGCTGTTTTGCAGAATGTAATTGTTATACGTGCTGGCCGTCTTATTCGCGCGGTTCCTTGCTTGATTCGCCCAGCTTCTTTCCTCAGAATTCTCGCTGTTGATGTACTGTTCATACATGAGCTTGTCAGATTCGTAACTGGCAATCATGGCTCTGGCGGTATCTTCAACCTTTTTGATCGTGTTGTAGTTCGTCGCGTCATCGGTTTTCTGAATCTCATAGGCGCGATGGTTGATCATCCCTCGCCCAAACGGTGTAAAAGCCCACAGCAGGAACAGGATAACAATAAGTCCAACAACTGCAATTGCGGTATCTTTCATGCTTCTCACCCCGCCTTATAGGTAACAACAGCGTCGCCGATCTCAAACGGAATGTCGGAATAGAGGTATTGCCCTGTATACTCTATATAGTTGCCTTGCGATGTAAAGAAGAAAATGCCATTATCATTCTGACCATAGCTGCCGTCAACGTCTGCCGTTTCCGTGGTAAGTGTTGTATAGCCGCCACTGGCACTGCCATAAGGCGAATCAACGGCGCTGGGTGTGAGAAAACTGTTCAGGGAAGAAACCTTTCCGTCCACAACAAAACGTCCAACGGTGGCATTTCCGGCGAACAATACGATGTAGCCCAGCGGTTTTTCAACAGGACAGGGCAATGAATTCGCCTTTTCCCGCCGACCATTCACCCAATATGCACGACGAATCAGATTATAACGTTCCAGAGAATAGTCAATGTCTGTCGGTGTTTTCTGGTTAAGCGCAAGTTCATCAGCAACACGCGCCTGCGCCTTGGTATCTTCTCTTGTGCCGCCACTGGTCTGAAGAGTTGTTTCATCACAGGCTGTCAAAGACATCACAACAACCAGCAAAATGGCAACAGCGAGAAATATTTTCTTCATTATGGAAACCTCCGATAGTATTTGTCGATGTACTTTCTGCGCTTGCGCTTTCTTTCAATGCGCTTCCAAACGCAATAGAAGATGATGAACGCCGCAATCAGTATGATGATATTAACCATTTTACGCCTCAATCGTATGTACCAACTATGGGATTGACCTTGCTCTCCTGAATCAGCTTGTCGATGATCTCATCGAAGCAGTCACAGCAAAACCGCATTCTGATCTTTTCGCCATCATACTTTGAACCGTAGCCGACGTTATAATCAAAACCAAAATTCTCCTGCAAGTCCCATTCGTTCAGCTCTTTACCGCATATGTTACAGACCGGAACCTTTTCGATGTCGGCCATCATAGCGCCGCAGTTATGGCAGAAATGGCCTGGACTAATCGCCAGTGTTCTTCCGTAGCGCGACAGGAAATGCTTCATGGAAGTGTTGTGGCAGTTTCCACATTGCCAGAAGTCGCCCATGTCAATCCATTTGCTATGTACGATCTGCTGGTAGTTGTCCATCTTCTCACCGAGTCCCGCGCCGATTTCATTGAGCTGCGCAATCGCGGTATCACGTTCCCATTTAACCTGATCAAACACACCCTGAGAAACCCAACCCTCACTCATAGGCATTATCCCCTATCTGAATGATTTTCTCATACAGCACGTCAAACTTACCCATGACCTGCTGCTCAATGTGATAGTGGCCGCAATACCAGTGGTCAAACTGCAAGCCATCATGGAGTAAACCGTTGAAGTACATGGTCAGCTTGTCCGGCTTATAGAGTCCACCCGAGAATACTGAAGCGACTTCCTGCGGCAGACAGTGCGTAATCACATAGTCCACAGCGTTTCCATGCTTCGCCAGGTTGTCTTTGCCATGCTGCATTTCTTCGTCGCTTGGAAGTTCCTCCGGCCACCATGAAATGCCCTTTACCCTGAATTGCTGCTTTAAACGGCGCATCAGCTTGAAATCATGCTTGAACTTCTCAGGATCGTCATACTCATCAGGGTCGAGAATGCCGTCCCTTATGTCGTGAGAACTTGCCCCGCCAAAGGTGAAGAACGATTTGCCGTCAATCTCATAAATCTCGCCGCGCATCAGATGGAGAATACTGTCTCTGATTTCATGAACCTTGCCGCCAGCGAAATCCTTGACGGGGAACTCATCGCGCAAACGCCAATGATTGCTGTGATTGCCGTCCACAAACAGCGTGGTAAACGGTTTGTCATTCAGCCAGTCGAGCCAGTATCTTTCTTCCTTGGAATCACACCAGACACCGCCGAAATCTCCGCAAATGATGACGTAATCGCTCTTTCCCATTTCCCTTTGAACAGGAAAGCGGGAGGCTGAGAATCTTTTGAAATCGGCATGAGTGTCGCCGGTAACAAAAATCATTTCGTTCAACCTCCCACAGATCACATCAGGTCTTCGGCTTTCAGCTTGCTTTCACGCAGAGCGCGGAGGATAGCTTCCTTCTGAATCTCAATCTGTTCTTCGCGCCGCTTCTGTTCGAGTCTCTCTCTGCGCCGCTTCTTCTTTTCGATGATCTTATTGTAGCGCTTCTTCTCCATGGCTGCAACTTCATCGAATTCCTTTTTCATCTTCTGGTCGTCCTCGTACTTACGCTTAATGCGCTTTACGAGTTTGTTGTATGTAGCACTGCCATTTCCCAGCGTCCTCATATCAAGGAGCTTCTTGATCAGGCAAATGGTAATGCCATTTTCGATGTTGAACTCGTCCTTGGTTCCATCTGCGCACTCACGGATCGCCGCGCTCGTGCTGGTATGGTCAGCGAAATCAAGATAGATTGCGCAGGGCTTACCATCGTCGCCATTGTAGACGCGCACATTGAGCACATACGGCATCACGCCGATTCCCATTTCTGTATCTGGAATCATCAGGACGTATTCTTCGCAGTTATTTACCAGTTGTGACTTCATTTCACTTTGCCCGTTCTTCATGTTATCCCCGATGTTCATACCACAGGCGGGGATTGTGTAACAGTATTTGCGAGTTTCCATTCTCTTGCTCCTAATTATTGATTGTATATAATCGCGCTGGGCGTTATACAGAGAGGGCGTTGACAAGCGTCAACATCTATATCAAAGCGGTTTTCAGGACACCGCTAAACCTTCTGAGCAAATCTCCATGACATGCCGGACAAAGCGACATGCTACTTTCCAGCCTAGACTTTTGTAAGGGGTCTGCCGGAACCACTCCGCACTTGTATTACCAACCCTCACATGCCGTATCGTCTGACAAGCCATGGAAACCTCGGCACCTTTCAGCCAGTGCGCGCGTTATCTACGTCGCTGCCGATCTTCGTTAATATGGAACGGGCTATCCAATGCGGTTACAGGTTGAACCTCTGAACTCTGCTCCGCTTTCAGTAATTCACAATGTCCTTCCCCGAAACATTTCTCGATTGTCTTGCCGATCATGTTCCAGGCATTGCGCCAACACTTCGATAACCAAGCGCGACTTCCCAAAGAGGTTCGGGCGATTAAGGAATTCTTAGGGGTATATCATTTCACCCTAATGGTCAACATGGAGAGATTTCAACTCTCAACCTCTTGCTCCCAGGGCAAGCGCTCTAAGCCAATTGAGCTACATGTTGTTATTATGCACTATTCCAGTTTTAGTTCTATTGGATGGAGTTTGCCTGACTTTATCAAATCATAGAACTTGATGTATTCGCGGTCTACAAGCTGTAGGTCTGCGATTTCATCTTCAATGACAACCCTGTCAGCGATCTTGTCGCCGTACTTTTCTAAGATGGTCTCTTTCAACTTGTCAGCATCTTTCTTGGTTCCGCTGGATTCAAAGCGCCACAAGACCTTATCTATTCGGTTGCCGCAGTGAATGCACACATACGGCTCTGTCACTGTGATCTTGTACCTGTTTTCATAATTGTAGCATATGGACTCGACATACCACGGGAAATCCTTGTATTTGTGCAAACATTCGGGTGTAGGCGGTAAAACTGGGTTTGGAGCCTGTACTTTCCTGTTTTTGTTGAAAAATGCCATCGTTTTCGTCCCTAGATTCCTGACTTTCTTAGTGGATAAAATCGTAATTTTATCTCACATTCAAGAAAATAAAATAAATCTTGAAAAATAAAACAAATTTGGAGCAGAAGACGGGATTTAAACCCGCACCGTTTGATTGGAAATCAAAAATGCCATCATTACACCACATCTGCACTGTCCCCGCCTTTGCAGCAGCCATGAGGACAACCGAAGCCCAATCCGTTTTCAACGGCAAACCTTGCGTCATGGATTTGAATATTGAGTGAGCAATAATCAAATCCTTCAATATTGAGTATTCGTGCCGCCAATCTCTTCAAGTCGCGAGTAAGTGTCTCACCCTTATAAAGAACGCGCGGCATATTCAATACTCAGTCAGTCAATCAGAAATATTCAATCTTCAATACTCAATAAATCGCCACTTACACCATAGTGTAAATTAAAATTTATTTGCAAAGAAAATAGCATATTCTTCTTGCTTTTTTGCCAGTTTAACTTTTTACATCAGTCAAGGCAAAATCGACGGATGGAAAACGGGTTTACGGTTTTCGCTGCAAAGGCAGGTATATGAACGCTTAATACTCGATCACAATCGTAGTAGTAGCGTTAGCGACCTGAATCGCGGCGTCAACACCGGACTGGAAATCGCCGATTTCCTTTTCAAGCGCGGAAATCTTGTCGCGGATTTTCAGCGGGTCAACCAGTTCCAGCGCGTGAGAGGACTTGTAAGCCTCCAGGCCAGCCAGGTAATCGTCCTTGTTGGACTTTTCCTTTGAGCCGTAGATGCTCTCCATCGCAGCCTCGGCGCGGCTGTTCAGGCGATCACCGTTTTCGCGTTCAATGGCCGTATTGCAGTCGTTGAACAGCTTGGTGAGCCGGTTAAGCAGAGCTGTTTTGTCTGCCATGTCATAGTTCATGAGCCAAATCGCCTGAGCGATAGTGTACTCACGGCCAGCCACGGTGATGACCTTGGAGGCGTTGTACTGGTTCACCGCCGCCTTGATCGCAATGAAGCGGTCAATCAGAGAGGAAACGGAAGCGTAGTCGCTCGTCGCGTTCTTGTTGAACTCGGCGACATCCACACCGCCAACCTTCTGGGAAGCGTGTTCCTTGGTAGCGATGGGCTTGAGGGTCTGGATTC
>Ga0326513_10002899_pt1 | contig 12524 bp, 10 predicted proteins | sample 2_2465_0518_D_FD_203654 | JGI IMG/M metagenome (GOLD analysis project Ga0326513, IMG submission 203654) | Bovine rumen microbial communities from UC Davis, California, United States - 2_2465_0518 | ecosystem: Host-associated > Mammals > Digestive system > Stomach > Rumen | place: USA...
ATGGAGAAAGTTGATAGTGGAGAGTTGACAGTGGACAGTTATGATTACACTCAGGACAAGAATAATCCGCAGCAAGGTAATCATAACTATCCACTATCCACTGTCCACTCTACACTATTAAAACTCCGGCCCTACTACAACACGACGGAACGGATGAAGAAGGCCGGCCTGAACTCACGCGCCATCGAACGGTTGACGAAAACCCTCATCGAAAAACTCCCTCCCCTACCTGAGACCCTACCCGACTTCATGATCGGCGAACGCCACCTGATAGGACGCGACGAGGCCTTCCGCAACGTTCACTACCCCCAGAACGCCAAAGAACTGGAACGCGCCAGGGTACGTCTGAAGTTTGAAGAGCTCTTTTATATACAATTAAATATATTAAGGTACGCGAGCGACCAGCGACGGAAATATCGAGGCTATGTCTTCTCGCAAGTCGGCGAAGTCTTCAACACCTTCTACCACGACAACCTGCCCTTCCCACTGACAGAAGCGCAGAAACGCGTCATCCGTGAAATTCGCAAGGATATGGGTTCTGGGCGACAGATGAACCGTCTGCTGCAAGGTGATGTAGGCTCGGGCAAGACCCTCGTGGCCCTGATGTCGATGCTCATTGCCATCGACAACGGCTATCAGGCCTGTATCATGGCACCTACGGAAATCCTCGCAGAGCAACACCTGACGACAATCATGGCCTTCCTGAAGGACATGGATCTGCGCGTGGCTCTGTTGACAGGTATCGTGAAAGGCAAGCGTCGCGAGGAGGTGCTCGAAGGTCTGATGGACGGCACCATCCACATCCTTGTGGGTACACATGCAGTGATAGAAGACACTGTGCAGTTTGCAAGACTGGGCTTTGTTGTCGTTGACGAACAGCATCGCTTTGGTGTGGCCCAGCGCGCCAAACTCTGGAGCAAGAGTGTGAATCCGCCGCATGTGCTCGTGATGACAGCCACGCCCATTCCGCGCACCCTGGCCATGACCCTTTATGGCGACCTCGACGTGAGCGTTATCGACGAACTGCCCCCAGGCCGAAAACCCGTGAGAACCACTCATGTCTTCGACTCGCGCATGACCTCGCTCTACGATGGCATCCGACAGCAGATCCGTGAAGGCAGACAAGTCTATATTGTCTTCCCCCTCATCGAGGAAAGCGAGAAGAGCGACCTGAAGAACCTCGAAGACGGCTTCGAAGTGTTAAAGCAAGCCTTCCCCGAGTTCCGTCTCAGTAAGGTGCACGGCAAGATGAAGCCCAAGGACAAGGAAGATGAGATGCAACGGTTCGTCAGCGGAGAGACTCAGATCCTTGTGGCCACAACAGTGATCGAGGTAGGCGTCAACGTGCCCAATGCCTCCGTGATGGTGATTCTTGACGCCCAACGCTTCGGACTCTCCCAACTCCACCAGCTCAGAGGACGAGTAGGACGAGGGGCCGACCAGAGCTTTTGCGTTCTCGTCACACCCTATAAACTCAGCGAGGACACCCGCAAACGCATCGACATCATGTGCGACACCAACGACGGTTTCCGTATTGCCGAGGCCGACCTGAAGCTTCGCGGTCCCGGTGACTTGGAGGGTACCCAACAGAGCGGGATGGCCTTTGATCTGAAGATTGCCGACATCGCTCGTGACGGACAACTGATACAGATGGCCCGTGACGCTGCACAGCCTATCATCGAAGAAGATCCTGAATGCAAATCCGATAAATATGCCATGCTGTGGAAACGGCTCCGAGAGCTAAGGAAAACCAACATCAACTGGTCCGCCATATCATAGCAAACCATAACGAATTGATACTGGAGATTTTACAATTGAGTGTTAAAACAACCCTAAACTTTGTTAACGAACACAAGTTTCTTGCTCGTTTTCGAAAAGTTTTTATTACCTTTGCACCGTATTTTTCGCTTTTGCGAAGTAAACTCTAACAAAATAATGACGATAAAGACTTTAAAGAAAACATTTATATTGGCCGTGATGGCGCTCACATCCACCTCTATGCAGGCACAGGATCTGTTGGCACGTCAGGCTCCCGTGGACAAGAAAATGAAGAAGGTTGACTCTGTTGCACTCAACCGTCTGATTTATCAGGAAATGCTCGACAACCCCGCTTCGGACCTCTATGACGAGTTCGACAATATCTCTACGCACTATCGCGCCAACACGCCGTTGCCCGATGAGGCCACCATCGACTTGCGCGGATTCTGCATGCCGACGCCCAGCCGCCTGATCACCTCGAATTTCGGAGCACGCTGGGGACGTCAGCACAAGGGCCTCGACATCAAGGTCTACATCGGTGATACCATCCGTGCTGCATTCAGCGGTAAGGTACGTGTCGTCAGATACGAAGCTAAAGGCTATGGCAAATACGTGGTCATCCGTCACTACAACGGTCTGGAGACCTACTATGGCCACATGTCCAAGCAACTCGTGGCAGAAAATCAGGAAGTGCGTGCAGGCGACCCTATCGGACTTGGTGGCAACACCGGTCGTAGCACTGGTTCACATCTGCATTTCGAGACACGTCTCTGTGGCGTAGCTCTTAATCCTGCCCTGATGTTCGACTTCCGTAATCAGGACGTGACAGGCGATTTCTACACCTTCAAGCGTAGCAAGTATGCCGCAGAGTCAGCCCAGGCCACCCTCCTGCGTGGTGCCAATGCCAGCAGCAACGGTGGAGGCCGTTTAGAGACTGACGCTGACGATGATACGGAGATGGCCATCGCTGCACCCGAGGCTTCGTTCGCCCCTGAGGTTCACTTCCACAAGGTGAAGAAAGGCGAGACGTTGCAGTCGATTGCCAAGAAGCGCGGCATGACGGTTGACGCCCTCTGCAAACTGAATCGTATCGGAAAGAATATTCGTCTGATGCCCGGTCAGATTTTGAAATACAACTAAAGATAAAGGTCAGGAATTGACCTATCTTAACTTCATCGCGGATTTATCAAAATTTTCTGAAAGGAAATGTGATAGAATCCGCTTTTTTTATTACCTTTGCACCCTAAAAATGCATTTTTATAACGTTATAACAAAAAGTATGGCTGAGACAAAGAAGATTAAGACCGCATTGGTGTCGGTATTCCACAAGGATGGACTGGATGAGTTGCTGAAGAAGCTGAACTCTGAAGGCGTGAAGTTTCTGTCTACCGGTGGTACACAGAAGTTTATTGAGTCACTGGGCTATGAATGCCAGAAGGTAGAAGATGTGACTACTTACCCCTCAATTCTCGGAGGTCGCGTGAAGACCCTGCATCCGAAGGTGTTCGGAGGTATTCTCGGACGTCGTGACAACGAAGGCGACCAGGAGCAGATGAAGCATTACGATATTCCTGAGATCGATCTCGTTATCGTCGACCTCTACCCCTTTGAACAGACTGTAGCCAGTGATGCTTCGGAAGAGGATATCATCGAGAAGATTGATATCGGCGGCATCTCGCTGATCCGTGCTGGTGCAAAGAACTTCAACGATGTAGTCATCGTACCCAGCAAGGCAGAGTACAGCGTATTGCTTGACATTCTGAACCAGCAGGGTGCAGAGACCACGAAAGAACAGCGTCGGATGTTTGCCACCCGTGCCTTCGGCGTCAGTTCACACTATGACACAGCCATCAACGCGTGGTTTGAGAAAAAGTAAAAAGGTAAAAAGGTAAAAAATTAAGAACATGGGATTTTTTAGTTTCGTCCAGGAGATAGCAATGGACCTGGGTACAGCAAACACCATCATCATCAGCGATGACAAGATCGTCGTCGACGAGCCTTCTGTCGTAGCCCTCGACCGTCGTACCGACAAGATGATTGCCGTAGGCGAAAAGGCCAAGATGATGTATGAAAAGACGCACGATAACATCCGCACCATCCGTCCCCTTCGCGATGGTGTGATAGCCGACTTCTCTGCCTGCGAGCAGATGATGCGCGGTATGATTAAGATGGTACATACAGGATCACGACTGTTCTCACCTTCACTCCGTATGGTGATCGGTGTTCCTTCCGGTTCTACGGAAGTGGAGCTCCGTGCTGTACGCGACTCTGCAGAACACGCAGACGGCCGTGATGTATATCTGATCTTCGAGCCGATGGCTGCTGCTATCGGTATTGGCATAGACGTAGAGGCACCAGAAGGTAATATGATTGTTGATATCGGTGGTGGAACCACGGAGATTGCCGTTATTTCTCTTGGTGGTATTGTAGCCAACACCAGTATCAAGGTGGCTGGTGATGATCTGAATACTGACATTCAGGAATATATGAGCCGTCAGCATAACGTGAGAGTCAGTGAACGTATGGCTGAGCGTATCAAGATCAACGTAGGTTCTGCCTTGACAGATCTGGGCGACGATGCTCCAGAGGATTTCGTCGTACACGGTCCTAACCGTATCACAGCCCTACCGATGGAGGTTCCAGTATGCTATCAGGAGATTGCACACTGCATCGACAAGACTGTCGCACGCATCGAGTCGGCCGTACTCTCTGCTCTCGAGAACACACCTCCTGAGTTGTATGCAGACATCGTGAAGAACGGTATCTACCTCTCTGGTGGCGGTGCTCTGCTGCGCGGTCTCGACAAGCGTCTGACAGACAAGATCAACATCCCGTTCCATGTGCCTGAGGATCCCCTCCACAGTGTGGCCAAGGGTGCGGGTATAGCCCTGAAGAACGTCGATCGTTTCTCTTTCCTGATGAGATAAGTGAAGTAGGTCATGTACAACCTGCTTGATTTCCTGAGGAAATATCATCACTGGTTCCTCTTTCTGCTGTTAGAGGCACTTAGTGTGGTGATGCTGTTAAGTTATAACAGCTATCAGGGAAACGCATGGTTGTCATCGGCCAATCGCATTGCAGGAAAGGTCTATGAAGTAGAAAGTGGAGTGACTTCATTCTTCTCTCTGACGAGAGTCAATGAAGAACTCACACTTCGCAACTTCTATCTGGAACGGCAAGTCGACCAGTTGCGCCGGCTGTATACAGATATCACCAACGACACCACTGTCGAGGAGCGCAACGAACTGCGTTTCCTCAGCCAGTATAAGCTTATCCCAGCGAAAGTCGTTGCCAACACCATCAATAAGCCCGACAACCTGATAACCATCAACAAAGGTAAGGACGATGGTGTGGAAGTCGATATGGGTGTAGCCTGCGGAAACGGTGTCGTAGGTGTCGTCTATCTCGTCTCCGACCATTACGCTGTGGTGATTCCCGCCCTGAATTCGAGTGCCTCGCGCATCAGCTGCGCCATCAGGAACCGCAACTACTTCGGCTATCTCCACTGGACAGGTGGTGACCCACAGACAGCCTATATCGAGGATATCCCCCGTCACGCCAAATTCAAGAAAGGCGAGTGGGTCGTCACCAGCGGATATTCCTCCATCTTTCCCCAAGGCATCCTTGTAGGACAGATTGAGAAGGTATTCAACTCCAGCGATGGTCTCTCCTACAAGCTGCAAGTGCGTCTGAGTACGGATTTCAGCTGCCTGCGTGATGTCGTCGTCATCAGTGACAAGAGTGCTATTGAGCGTACGCGGCTGTTAGAGGCTGCCCGCGACTCCATCAAAGCAAAAAGCAATTAAACAGGAACGCCATGTCATTAGATCTGTTCAAACGATTAGGGCTTTTCATCATCATGTGTGCGGTGCAGATTCTCATTCTGAACCACATCCACTTGTTTGATGTCGCCACACCGTTCCTGTTTGTCTATTTTGCCATCAGCTTCCGTAGAGGTACACCCAAATGGGCCATCCTGCTCTGGTGCTTCGCCATGGGACTGGCTGTCGATGTGTTCTCTAATACGCCTGGTCTGGCCTCAGGGGCATTAACCCTCGTAGGACTGATCCAGCCCTATCTTCTGGAACTTTTTGTCCCTCGCGACTCTACCGAAGACCTCGAGTGTTCCGCAGCCACGCTGGGTATGGGAAAATACGCACTCCTTTCATCCATCCTGTTGTTCGTCTTCTGTCTGTTGTTCTTTGTACTGGAGGCTTTCACCTTCTACAACTGGATCTACTGGCTGATATGCACAGGCAGTAGTACTGCCCTGACACTGGTTTTGATTCTGGCTATCGAAAGTATTCGTAAGAAGTGAAGGACTACAATCTCGAAAACAGGCGCTTTGTGATTGGCGGGGTGGCAGTAGTGATTGTTGTCATCTATATCATTCGTCTGTTTACCCTTCAGATTACCAGCGACGACTACAAGAAAAGTGCCGACTCCAACGCGTTTCTCAAGAAGGTAGAGTTCCCCTCGCGTGGTGTCATCACCGATCGTAATGGCAAGTTGATGGTATACAACCAACCGTCCTACGACATCATGGTGGTGATTAACGAGGCTCGCAACCGCTTGGACACCATGGAGTTCTGCAAGGCGCTCAACATCACGAAAGAAGAGTTCGACCGTAGGATGAACACGATGAAGGACCGTAACAAGAATCCTGGTTATTCGCGCTTCACGCAGCAGCTCTTCATGAGCCAGCTCAGCGACAAGGACTTCAGCATCTTCCAGGAAAAGATGTTCCGTTTCCCTGGGTTCTATGTCCAGAAGCGTAGTGTCCGACAATACCAATGCAACATGGCCGCCCATATATTGGGAGACGTGGCAGAGGTATCACCTGCCGACATCGAGGAAGACGATTACTACCAGCCTGGCGACTATATCGGCAAGCTGGGTGTAGAACGTTCCTACGAGAAGCAGCTACGTGGCGAGAAGGGTATCCAGATCCTGTTGCGCGATGCCCACGGACGTATCCAAGGACGCTATCAGAATGGTGCCCTCGACCGCAAGCCTGTTCCCGGCAAGAATCTCACACTGAGCATCGACTACGACCTGCAGGCACTCGGCGAGCGTCTGATGGAAGGTAAGATCGGCAGCATTGTAGCCATCGAACCCTCTACCGGCGAGATCCTCTGTATGGTATCCTCGCCCTCCTACGACCCAAGGATGATGGTAGGTCGTGAGCGCAGCAAGAACCACAAGCTCCTGAGCCAAAATGTGTGGAAGCCCCTGCTCAACCGCAGCATCATGGGTCTCTATCCGCCAGGTTCGACCTTCAAGACCTCCCAAGGTCTGACGTTTCTCTCTGAAGGCATCATCACCCCATCGACACCCTACCCCTGTGCTCACGGCTTCAACTTCAAGGGTCTGCACGTAGGCTGTCACGGTCATGCTGCACCACTGGCCCTAGTACCTGCCCTGAGCACCTCCTGTAACGGTTTCTTCTGTTGGGGGCTCTATCACATGATCAACACCAACATCTCCAAATACGGTAGTGTTCAGAACGCCATGAACACGTGGCGCGACTACATGGTCTCGATGGGCTTCGGCTACAGACTGGGGGTAGACCTGCCTGGCGAGAAACGAGGACTGATACCTAATGCCCAGTTCTACGACAAAGCCTATAAGGGTTCGTGGAACGGTCTGACCGTTATCTCTATCTCCATCGGACAGGGTGAGGTGCTGCTCACGCCCCTGCAGATTGCCAATCTTGGTGCCACCATCGCCAACAGAGGTTACTATTACGTTCCCCACGTGGTACGGAAGGTTCAGGGCGAGCCCCTCGACACCACCTTCACACGCCGCCACTTCACCAAAGCCAGTCCCACAGCCTACAACTACATCGTCCAAGGCATGCGTTCATCTGCGCTTGGGGGCACTTGTCACGAGTTGTCGCGTTACGACTTCATGGCCTGCGGTAAGACAGGTACGGCTCAGAACCGTGGTCACGACCACTCTGTATTTATGGGCTTTGCACCGATGGACAAACCGAAGATTGCCGTTGCCGTCTACGTGGAGAACGGTGGATGGGGTGCCACCTATGGCGTACCTATCGGCGGACTGATTATGGAACAGTATATTAACGGCAAGCTCTCGCCGGCCTCTGAGGCTAAGGCCGAGGCTTTCCAAAACAGACATATCGCGTATGGCTCTACAGACCGATAAGAAACCCAGTGTACTTCGCTCACTCGACTGGTGGACGATTCTGATCTACGTGGCACTGCTGTGTTTCGGATGGATGAGTGTCTGTGGCGCCAGCTATACGTATGGCGAAACCGACATCCTCAGCCTTGACTCACGCTCAGGCATGCAGATCGTTTGGATAGGCACGTCACTCATCCTGGGTTTGGTCTTGTTATTGCTCGACAACCGTTTTTATGACACCTTCGCCTGGATCATCTTTGGCGTGATGCTGATCCTGCTATTTGGAACCATATTCAATCCGCATTCCATCAAGGGGTCACGCTCCTGGCTGGTACTGGGACCACTCCGTCTGCAGCCGGCAGAGTTCGCGAAGTTTGCAACGGCATTGGCGCTGGCGAAATTCATGAGCATCTACGGCTACGACATCCATAAATGGAAGCATTTCGCTTTCTCATTAGCCATCATCCTGTTGCCGATGTTCTTTATCATCATGCAGCGTGAAACAGGATCCGCACTGGTCTATCTGGCCTTCTTCCTGGTCTTCTACCGCGAGGGTATGCCTGGCAGCCTGTTGTTCACGGGTGTAGCGATGGTCATCTATTTTGTCGTAGGCATCCGCTTTGCCGAGACACCGCTCTTTGCCACCCCCACGTCCATCGGCAAGTTTGTCGTGCTGTTACTCATCCAGATTTTCTCTGGCTGCATGGTCTATGTCTATTGTAACGACAAGCGCGACGCCTGGCGCATTCTTCTCTCTACAGTCGGCATCACACTCGTCGCCCTGCTGTTTGCGGTCTACGTCATTCCTTTCGATATCGTCTATGTACAACTGGTCGTGACGGCCATCATGATAGGCTATTTACTTTGGCAAGCTTTGAGCACACGCATTAGGAACTACATGTGGATTGCCCTCTTCGCCTTAGGTTCCGTAGTATTCTTCAATGCAGCAGACTATGTGCTAAACAATCTGATGGAGCCCCACCAGCGTGTTCGTATCAACGTGCTGCTGGGCTTGGAGGAAGACCTGAAGGGTGCTGGCTATAATGTTCACCAGAGTCAGATTGCCATCGGTTCTGGCGGCATCGAGGGTAAGGGATTCCTGAATGGCACTCAGACGAAGTTGAAGTACGTTCCAGAACAGGATACAGACTTCATCTTCTGTACGGTAGGTGAAGAGGAGGGATTCATTGGTTCTGCCGGTGTGCTGGTTTTGTTCCTGGCACTCATCCTGCGCCTGATTCATCTGGCAGAACGTCAGCCCTATCGTTTCGGACGCGTATATGGCTACTCCGTCTTAAGCATTTTCCTCTTCCATGTGTTTATCAATGTGGGTATGGTACTGGGATTGACGCCTGTCATCGGCATCCCACTGCCTTTCTTCAGCTACGGCGGCTCGTCGCTCTGGGGTTTCACCATTCTGCTGTTCATCTTCCTGAGGATTGATGCCAGCCGAAACCTCGCACGGACCTAATCCTTCGCCAAGCGGTCAATTCTGATGCCTACATCCGTGATGCCAGGCATAATCTCCCGTTTCATATTGTGCTTCACGCTGATGTGCAGCGAGTCGCCCTGACGCAACTGCAGGGTATTGAAGTGAAACTGGAACTGATAGAAACTCACGCCAGGCCCTTTGGTGTTTCCTCTGCGGTCGAACAGGTTGTAGTTGACGGTGTCGCTATGCTCATAGCCTGAGGGCAGGATGGTCTGCTTGATGACCAGACTAAGACCTTGAAAGGGATAGGTGTTCACCACACGCAGTCCGATATCTTCCTTATAGTCACCTTCCTCCTTGATGGCAGGCACGTCGTAATACAAGACGTCGCTCTTGTCCCATCCCGTTATAGGCGTATGTTCGTAATGGACATAAATGGTTTTGCGGTCGCAAGCCACAAAACTTGCCGCGACCGCCACCACTAGTGTCAGCATCCACAACTTACTATTCCTTTGCATGTTCAGGATGACCTTCCGCGGGCTTCTTCTTTTTCTTCTTCTTTTTCTTGGCCTTGTCAAAACGGCTGATGTCACCCTGAGCCAGGTCTACTTGCTGTTTCACGGGCTTCTGATGAGCGTCTTCCAACAACGAGAGTGGTTTCTCGCCCTTACGGTTCATCTCAATGATCTCTTTCGCACGCTCTGCCGAAATGGTCTCCACATTTGCTGCAATGTTCTTGTCTGTCGAGTAAGTCACCAGACCTGCCAGTATATCGCTCTTGAAGAGATAATAGTCGGCATCCTGTGTCTGTAGCACGACATCCCTGCCTGGCAGTCGTTTTCCGGCTTCCACATAGTCATCGACCTCATAGTTCAGACAGCACTTCAGCTTGGCGCACATACCAGCCAGTTTCTGGGGATTCAGTGAGATATCCTGGAAACGGGCTGCGTTGGTGCCCACGCTGACGAAGTTCTTCATCCAGGTGGCACAGCAGAGTTCACGTCCGCAAGGTCCGGTACCTCCGATACGTCCTGCCTCCTGACGCGCACCGATCTGTTTCATCTCGATACGCACATGGAAGGCTGCAGCGAGATCCTTGATGAGCTGTCGGAAGTCCACACGCTCGTCGGCGATATAGTAGAAGATCGCCTTATTACCATCGCCCTGATATTCCACGTCACCGATCTTCATCTGCAGACCCAGACCCTTGGCAATCATACGACTCTCAATCATCGTGCTGTGCTCGCGGGCCTTGGCCTCACGGAACTTCTGCATGTCTGTCTCACGGGCGATGCGATAGATGCGCTTGATATCCTCAGCCGACTTCAGATTGGCCTTCTTCAACTGTAGCTTCACCAGACGACCTGTCAGGGTGACCACACCAATATCGTGACCGGGGCTGGCCTCGACAGCGACGATATCACCTTTCTTCAGCGGCAGGTTATTCACGTTGTGGTAATAGCCTTTGCGGGTGTGCTTGAACTGCACCTCTACAAGGTCTGTATCTTCAATATTACCTGGTACGTCAGCCAGCCAGTCGTAGGTATTCAACTGCCTGTCCTGTCGTCCTACGGCCTGATGACACAGTCCCCTGTCGCATCCCACACGTATCTGTAATTCCTTCGTTTTCTCGTTCATATTATATATTTCAATTCTTCAATTCTTCTGTATCAACAGCACTATCATTTGCAGGGCGAAGTCGAAAAACACGATCTTCGCATTGGCATTCTGCCCGATATCGCGGACGGCCTTGTTAGCCAGGTCGTTGATGGGCAGGACATTCGCCTCGTTCACAAAACGGGCAAAGTTCTTGGCAAAGGCCTCCTCCTTCTGCGTCATATACGTCAATTCCTCACGTCCGAAGTTATACATGAAGTTCTCACGGATCATCCTGAGGAAGAAGTACAGCCAGCGTTTCTGCTTCTCACGTCCCATGGCTGCCATCTGCTCGCTCCATTTACGCAGGTCCTTGATCTTCCGCTGGTAGGCCAGTCGCATCAGTGAAATGAACATATCCAGAAAGAGCTCGTTCTCTGAGCCCACCTGCAGCTCCTCCATCGCCTTCAACCAGTTACCATTAGCCAGACGTGCGATGCGATGTGCTGCCTCAGCCTCTATACCCCGGCGCTCTATGAGGGCCTGTTCTATCGCCTCGTTGCCGATCTTCTTCACGTCGATACGCTGCACACGGCTACGGATGGTCTCCAACAGCTTGTCGGGCTCCTCACATACCATGATGAAGACCGTCTGCTGTGGCGGTTCCTCAATGAGTTTCAGCAACTTGTTGGCGCATTCGATATTCATACGCTCGGGCAACCAGACGATGCTGACCTTATAGCCGCCCTGACTCGATTTCAGGCTGAGTTTACGTACCAGGTCGTCGCTCTCACCAGCTGTGATGATGGCCTGCTGGTTCTCACCGCCCATGGCCTGCATCCACTGGTCCATCGTGAAGTAAGGCCCCTCCATCACCAGCTCGTGCCACTCATGGGCGAAATCATCGCTCACAGGTTTATGGTCGCTGTTCATCGAGGGTAGCTTGATGGTGGGGAAGGTAAAGTGCAGGTCAGGATGCTCCAGCTTCTCGAGCATCGCCTTCGACGAGGTTCTGCCGTCATCGAGGAGATGACATCCGAAAGCCATCGCCAACGCCATCTTGCCAGCGCCTTGCGGTCCGCAGAGCATCAGCGCATGAGGCAGACGGTTTTCATTCACCATCTGCATCAGCCGCTCCTTGGCCTCCTCTTGTCCTATCACTTCACTCCAATCCATACTTCTTTATCCTCACACAGATCTCACAGATCTCACAGATTTTTTAATCCTTCGGATTATTCCGAGCCCTTCGTCGCATGCGACGACAATCTGTGGAATCTGAGAGATCTGTGTGACATTATTAATCTTCATCTGTGTAATCTATGGTTTTTACAACAATCTCTTCGCCACTTCCGCCACGCTGTCGACAGCTGATACGGTGTAGAAATGAATATTGTTCACTCCATGCTGATACAAGTCGCGACACTGCTCCGTCGTCCACTCGATGCCCAGCTGTCGCGCATCCTCATCCGTCTTGCACTTCACGATCTCCTTCGCCAGCGGCTCTGGGATGTCGCAATGGAAGGTCTTAGGCACCACCGTCAACTGTGTCAGCTTTGCCAAGGGTTTGATACCCGGGATGATGGGAATGGTT
>Ga0326513_10002900_pt1 | contig 12523 bp, 7 predicted proteins | sample 2_2465_0518_D_FD_203654 | JGI IMG/M metagenome (GOLD analysis project Ga0326513, IMG submission 203654) | Bovine rumen microbial communities from UC Davis, California, United States - 2_2465_0518 | ecosystem: Host-associated > Mammals > Digestive system > Stomach > Rumen | place: USA: California...
AGCCAAAGGAGGACGATTGGGACGAAAACCAGGTTCAGTAAAGACAGTCGAACAGAAACGAGAGGAATATAAGGATGTCATAGCCCTATTGAGGAAGGGCTACGTCATCCGCGATGTTGCAAAACTCTCCAGAAAGAGTGTGAGTACGGTGCAAAGAGTGAAAAAGGACTTTCTATAATCAATAAACTACAGAAGACACGAAGGGGGAAGATTTGGTCGCGGGGGCAGATACCCCCCGTTTTGAGGGAACTATGAATGGGGCTTGAATAGAACATGAATTTCGCAAGCGCATATTCTTTTGCCAAATGAATTAAACACGTCAAAAATGTGCAAAAGTTGGCGAAATTAGCATTTTTTTGATTGTAGGATTGATTTTTTTCTGAATATAGAATGATTTTTGATAAGAATTTGCTAAATTTGTAGCCATATTTGTCAAAAGGTATATAATGGGAACTAAAGACCTAAATAGACTGAAAGTTGTGCTTGCTGAAAAAAAGCGCACGAACAAGTGGCTTGCCGAGCAACTTGGCAAGGATCCTGCAACTATTTCTAAATGGTGTACCAACAATGCTCAGCCAAGCGTAGAAAATCTCATAGATATAGCCAGATGTCTGGAAGTAAATGTGAATGAGCTTCTTAGAGTTTAGGTAGTAATAAATGAGATAATTTGAATAGCGTTATGTCAGCGATAAAGGATTTGATAGCTCAAATAGAAGATGATGGACTTCGCCAGCGGATTGAAGCGGAGTTGAGCCGACTGCTGAAACAGAAAAAGTTCGGTCTGGTGTTCGAGGAACATCAGCCTGACGGGCTTAGCGATGGGCCAATTTATCCAAGTCTTCATATAATGGACGAAGTGAAGAATGCACCAGATAAAGCATTATGGCATGCACTGATAGAAGCAGACAATTATTATGCTTTGCAACTATTGGCTTATCTTTACCCTGGCATGGTGGATTGCATCTATATAGATCCACCATACAACACTGGTGCTCGCGACTGGAAGTATAACAACGACTATGTGGATTCTACTGATCAATATCGTCACAGTAAGTGGCTGTCGTTTATCAAGAAGCGTTTGCTTTTGGCTCACAAGCTATTGAATCCTAAAGACTCCGTACTTATTGTTACCATTGATGAAAAAGAATATCTCCATTTGGGATGTCTATTGGAAGAATTGTTCCCAGAGGCAAATATCCAAATGGTAAGCGTTGTGATAAAAGCAGGAGGCGTTTCTCGAGGATCTGAATTTAATCGGACGAACGAATATATTTATTTTATTCTTTTTGGAGATGCAAGTCCATCTGCTGTTGCCTTATCTGAAGAATGGTTGGGAGGTGTAAAGAACACAACTAAAAATGACATAAGGTGGAGGGAATTACGTAGAACATCTTCTCATTCCCTAAGAACAGAACGTCCACATTCATTTTTCCCAATCTTTGTATATCAAGATGGTAGTGCAATCCATTCTATTGGCGAGCCTTTCTATGGTAATGACTATATGAGCGCCGTTATTCCACCAGAAGGAACAAGAGCGATTTGGCCTTTGTTCCCTGATGGCAGAGAAGGGTGTTGGCAAGTCTCTAAAGATAATATTTACGAGATGATGAAGAAAGGATATATTAGAATGGGTAAATTTACTCAGAATGGTATGTCTATGTCTTATCTTTCAAAAGGCGAACAAACCAAAGTAGAAACAGGCGACTATAAGGTTATAGGCAATAGAGATGACGGATCTATCATAACTGACAACTCTGATTACATCCCAACTTTCATTCCTGGAACTATCTGGCAAATATCTTCTCATGATGCTACAGAAAATGGCACAAAGTTATTATCAAAGATCATCGGGAAAAGATTCTCTTATCCAAAATCACTTTATGCCGTTCATGACACTATACGCTTCTTCGTTGCAAACAAGCCCAATGCTTTGATTGTAGATTTCTTCGCTGGCTCTGGCACAACACTTCATGCTGTGAACCTACTGAATGCAGAGGATGACGGCAACAGACGTTGTATAATGGTAACGAACAATGAGGTAAGTGAACAGGAGGCTAAAACGCTGACCAAGCAAGGCTTTAAACCTGGCGATGAGGAATGGGAACGATTAGGTATCGCCCGTTACGTAAACTGGCCTCGTACCGTTTGTTCGATAGAAGGGCACGATGTGAGCGGACAGCCACTGAAAGGTGAATATATCGGTACTGATAATCGCCAAATGAAAGACGGATTTGCTGCCAACTGTATTTTCTTCAAACTGAACTTCCTCGACAAGACGCAGGTAGCTCTTGGCCGCCAGTTCAGAGAGTTGTTACCTATACTTTGGATGAAGGCTGGAGGCGAAGGAATTTGTCCCCGGTTGACCTCTGACGAAATACCTCAAATGTTGGTATTGCCCGAAAACCGCTTTGCTGTGTTGACAGATGAAAAGGCTTTCAGTGAGTTCTTGGAGAAGGTCGTCGAACAGGATACTATCCGCACAATATATCTCGTAGTAGATAGTGACTCTATGTATCGAGAGATGGCTCGCTGCTTTCCTAAGCGGCAAACATACCAACTCTATCGTGACTATTTAGATAACTTCCGCATCAATAATGTAAGATAATAGAAAGATGATAGACGAACTGATTACATTCCAGAAACGAGCATTAGAGCAGTTGAGACGACACTGTGCAGCAGCCCACAATGAATATAGGCTGAGCCGCCAGAACCAAGTGGTGTCGTTTACGGCTCCTACAGGCGCAGGCAAAACTATCATCATGGCCTCACTGATAGAGGATATATTGTTTGGGACAGAGCAGTATGTTGAACAACCTGATGCTATTTTCGTCTGGCTCAGTGATTCTCCAGAGCTAAATTTGCAATCAAAGGAAAAGATAGACACAAAGTCTGATAAAATCAAAATTCATCAATGTGTGGTTATTAGTGATGACAGTTTTGATCGCGAAACTTTGGAAGAAGGGCATATCTATTTCCTGAATACACAGAAGCTAAGTAAGACCAGTAACCTTACACAGCATTCTGACAATCGTCAGTTTACAATCTGGGAAACGCTAGCTAATACTATATCAGACAAGGCAGACAAACTGTATTTCATCATCGACGAAGCCCATCGAGGCATGAAAGGCAGTGATGCTGGACGTGCCACCACCATTATGCAGAAGTTTATTCTGGGCAGCGAGAAGGATTCGTTGCCGCCAGTTCCTGTGGTGATAGGTATGTCGGCTACTATTGAACGATTCAACCAACTGGTGAAGAACTCTACAGCCACGAATCGTCCTGTACGTGTGTCGCCAGAAGAGGTTCGCTCGTCAGGTCTGCTGAAAGATCGCGTCATCATCTATTATCCTCCCAAAGCTAATGAGCAGAAAGATATAGCTGTGCTACAAGCCGCTACTGACGAGTGGCTGCAGAAATGCCTACACTGGGATACATTCTGTAAAGAGCAACACCATTGGATGGTGAAACCTGTTTTTGTGGTACAAGTTCTTAATGGAACAAGTGGTAGTCTATCTGAAACCAATCTTGACACCTGCTTGGCGAAGATTGAAGAACGGGCAGGACTAAGGTTTGAAAAGGGAGAGGTAGTTCATGCATTTGGCGACACGAAGGGTGTTATAGTCATTAATGGTCTTGAAGTTCCTTATGTAGAGCCTTCGAAGATACAAGATAACAAGCAGGTGCGCGTAGTTTTCTTCAAAGAGACGCTTTCTACGGGATGGGACTGTCCCAGAGCAGAAACAATGATGTCGTTCCGTCGTTATGTGGATGCTACAGCGATTGCACAATTATTGGGTCGTATGGTGCGCACACCTATCCACCAGCGCATTATGGTGGACGATATGTTGAACGATGTGCAGCTATTCCTGCCACATTTCGATGCAGACAATGTAAATAAGGTGGTCGATGAATTACAAAACGAGGAAGGTGGCGAACTGCCAACAGACGTTATCGGTGATGAAATAGAGCATGGTTCTTATGTCATGTTGACTACCAGCACTAAGCGACCTGCTCGTAAACCACAGCCTGTAGATGATGGCCCGTCATTATTTGACCAACCATTCTTCACAAACGATAATTCTACGATCAATCCTGTTTCTACGCCACACGCTGCAGAAAACATTCAGACAGGGAAGAGCAGTCATGTGGAGAAAAAACAACCAGTCCCACCTGTCACCCCTGAACCCATTGATTTTGAATACGATGAAATAGATCGACCAAGAATTGTTGAGTTCATAAATAATCTGGCTTTGCCAAGCTATCAATTACGTCCTTATCAACAGAACAACTACCTGAAATCACTCTTTGCGTTAGGCCGTTTCCTGCTTATGTCAAGACTGGATATTAATGCCAGGGAAGAGATTGTAAATACGATTGTTGAGAGAATACAACTGTTCATTCAGAATTTGAAATACTCAGGGAAATACGCTGAAGCCAAGTTGAAGGTTGTCAGTTTCGAGATGCTTGCCAATGTCTATGATGCCTTTGGCGAACAAATCAAGGCCAATCCTGTAAAGAATATATTCTCCGAGTCGAATGTTGATATAGAAAGGCAACTGCGAATAGCAGACAAACAATTGTGCAACGAAGGTGTTGCTGTGGCGTATGGCAAGAAATACGGCAATCCTAATGACTTGGATGGGTACATGGTAGATGTTATCCTGTTTGTATGCGATGAGGAGCAGATTAAACAACTACATGATTACGCCAAGACAGCCTATCATCGCCTGAATGATAAATACCGTCAGAAGACGACTCGCCTATCAGATACGCTGAAAACACAGTACCGAAACATCGTGCGTGACAGCGCAGAGGTATCGGAAATACCATTTAACTTGGGCGATAACATCATGTTCCGCAATGACGAAGAGGGTGAGGAATATAATGACCACTTGTTTGTGAATGAACAGACAGGTGTCGTCCGTATCAAGCTCAATAACTGGGAGAAGAACGTGATAAAGGAAGAACGCCAGCGTGAGGATTATCGTTGTTGGTATCGGAATCCATCAAGAGGAAGTGATGCTCTGACGCTGTATCACAACTATAAAGGCACCAAAAAGCCATTCTATCCTGACTTCCTGATTGTCAGGAAAGAAAATGGTGGCGACTACATCCTCGACATCTTGGAACCCCATGATCCAACTCGTGATGACAATGTAAGCAAGGCGAAAGCGTTGGCACAATATGCAACTGAGAACCCCTGCATAGGACGTGCTCAATTGATTCGTCAGACAAAAACAGCAACAGGCGATGTGTTACGTCGATTGGACTTTGCTGCACATAGTGAGTTAAGAGAGAAGGTGGCTGTTATCAACACAAACGAAGAATTGGATCATCTGTTTGTGCAGTATGGAGAATAGTTTTAATATGGTTATGACAAGAAATGTACTAATTCAAGGAAAAAGCTATAATAAGTAGATATTATACAAAATTGAAATTGATGGATAACTTATTAAACATATCAAATGATGGCCAAACACTAATTAGTGTAAGTCCGGATGCAACAGGGAAAATTATAGTTCCTGAAGGTATAACTCATATCAATGATTGGGTATTTAGCGGTAGTAATGTTGAAGAAGTTATATTGCCTTCAACGCTTAAAACGTTTGGTGACAGAGTATTTGAAAACTGTTCCAAATTATGTAAGATATCTATACCAGAAGGTGTTGAAGAGTTAACCTTTTGTCAATTTAGAGGATGTGAGTGCCTCTGGCAGGTAACTTTGCCAAAGTCCCTGTCAGTTATTGGGACGAGTTCTTTCGAATATTGTAAGAATTTGCAAAACATAAGCATCCCTGAAAACATTAAAAAAATCTGTACAAATGCTTTTGGCAATTGTACAAGATTGGATTCTTGTATCCTTCCTGAAGGATTAGAAGAAATTGGTCAAGGTGCATTTGAGGGATGTATATCATTGGCAAGTATTCATTTGCCAAACACATTAAAATGTATAACTTGGCAAGCTTTTATGGGATGCAAGAGTTTAGCATATGTATATATTCCTGAAACAGTTTCTGAAATCGGAACGAGAGCATTTGCAGGAACAAATGCTTTTATTGAGGTTGATAATAATAATTCAAATTATTCTTCCGTCAATGGTTCCTTGTATGACAAAAAGCATGAAATACTTTATAATTATCATGCATCTACACCATATTGCAAGATAGATTCTCCCACAACCTTAAAAAAAATAGAAGGAGGGGCATTTCAGGGAATAAATATTCTTCGAGAAATTGTAATTAACATTCCTGTCGAATCATTATTTAATTTTCCTTTTTACGATTGTAATAACTTAAGAAAAATTGTCCTTCCAGAGGGTTTGACAAGGATTGATGGATGTGGCTCATGTCCAAAGCTTGAGGAGATCTATTTACCAAACAGTATTGAAGTTATTTATCAATGCTCCTTTGAATATTGTACCTCATTAAAACATATTAAACTACCAAAAAAACTAAAAAAATTAGGATTTTGCCATCAAGGACAATGTTTTCATGGTTGTACTTCATTGGAGAAAATTGAACTAAATGAATATTTGGAATTCATTGCTCCCTCAACATTTTCAGGATGTGAAAATTTGAGAGAAATAACTCTACCCCCAGGAATAACTTCCATTGGCTATTCTGCTTTTGCAGGTTGCAAGAAAATAAAAGAGATTGTCATTCCCCAAAATGTAAAGAAAATCGATTTTGATGCTTTTAAGGACTGTATCTCTCTAGAGAAAGTCGTTTGCCTTTCTGACGAAATAGAGATATCTTCCTCTGCTTTTAGTGGATGTATTAATTTGCGCAAACTAGAATTATGTAATTTCTCCATATGTGATTTGTTTGTTAAGTTTTCCGATTGCATTAATTTAGAAGAAATTACATGTTTTGATAATACGACATGCCACACCATCAGCGTCAAAGAAGTTAGAAATTCTTGGAAAGAAAAGTTGAAACTTATGTCAATGTACTATTATAACATGGACATGAATATTATCCCAATTAAAGGAACTTCAAAAGAATTGATGTCTTTTAAAAAGCCTTATGAAATTGAAGGCTTTTCTCTCTCATTGTTAAATCAGAAAAGATTGGAGAGAAATGTCTTAATGGGCACGTCATGGGCTTTTACATCTGGTATTGCATTGGTTTTGGGCTGGAACCGATTTCAAGCTATTGATGTTGATAATATACATAACATTGATAAAATTAATGATATCATTGACTCATCCCTAGCAAGTTTAAGTTTACCACCAAACTATCCATGGGTTGTGAAAAGCGGAAGTGGGAAGGGTTTTCATATAATATACATTTCAGATAAAGTTGACAGAGAAATTGATGTGTATCCTTTCGCACCAACGAAAGATATTTGTAAGAATTTAGAAGTTAGAACTGGAGGTGTATTAGTTTTGCCACCTAGCATACATATATCAGGAAACAACTATGAATTCCTATATAAAGAAGTTCCAACTTCTCTTCCCGCTGAAATAGACACGAATAGGCTTAATAACTTTTTATTGGAAACCTGTGGAAATGTGACCTTTAATAATTTCACATATAATGGTATTTCATTTGACTTGTGTGAATATAAGAAGATTGAGTCAAAAGATTATAGCCATACAGAGGGACGTGTATCACACTCGAATGATAGTATAGAATGGCTTTCAAAATGTGATTCTAATCATTCCTATAATTCTTATGCGATTCGTCTTGTATTAGGTAAAGATATAGAGGCCGACAAGGGAAAAGCACTTAAATATTTCAAATTGGCTAATAACGATTATGCGTTTTTTAATATAGCGTCATTGATGTCTGTTGGCTTTTTCTGTGGTAGTCCGACAGAAGTTGATTATTATATTAGCAAAATTAATCCAATAAAATTATATTCATGCGATCACATGCAAGGCGATATAGAGCCTATAGACAGAATAAGAGAGATTAGAAAGAATGCGGAAAAACATGCTAAGCGTGGAGATCTGTTTTTATTCTTTGACACTGAAACCACTGGTGTTCCTCTAAACTATAAAGCACCGAGTTCTGACACGCAGAACTGGCCAAGGTTGGTGCAGTTGGCTTGGATTCTGACTGACGAGGAAGGTAATAGGATTCATATGGGCAACCTGATTGTTAAGCCTGATGGTTTTGTCATTCCTGTAGATGCTACGAAAGTCCATGGTATTACTACACAAAGGGCAAAAGAAGAAGGTGTTCCATTAGCCGAAGCAATAGATCAGTTCAAGGCAGACTTGGATGTGGCAACCTTAATAGTCGGCCATAACATAGAGTTCGACAAGAAAATTGTGGGTGCTGAGATGATTCGCCTTGGCATGAAAGACGAATTAGAAAAGAAGAAAAGCTATTGTACCATGCAAACATCTATAGACTTCTGTAAGATTCCTGGCAAGTATGGGTACAAATATCCCAAACTACAGGAACTATACAGAAAACTATTTAGTAAGGATTTTGAAGATGCACATAACGCACTATCTGATATCGAGGCAACAGAAAAGTGTTTTTGGGAATTAAGGAAACGTCAATTGATATAGATTTATCCAAATACGATATAGAAAAATATGATTACAGACATGAACCCGTTTAAAATCAATAGAATAGGTAATGGAATAGCTATTGAAGGCATTAGCGTTCCCAAAGAAACAGATTTGGACAATGTCTTCTTTAAACTACAATTACATGGGAAACCTGTATACAAACGTACTCCATGCAGAATTAGTATTCCTCCTCAATTGATGTACGATGGAGAATTGCTAGATGTCGTTGAAATAAGCGATTATCCTTTTGAGGGATGCGATGAATTAGAAGAATTGGAAATACCAGAAACAGTTACAAAGATCCATTGGAATGGACGCGGAAGATCGAAACTCTCTAAATTTGTAGTACATCCTGACAATCCTGTATTTCAATCTATCGATGGGGTGTTGTATACACGTAAAGGACACGATAGAGATGGTAAAAGGAAAAAAGATTGGATGGAATTGATAGCCTATCCGTCTAATAAAAGTGACAACTATGTTATACACCAAGATACGACAAAAATAGGAAATCAGGCATTCAAGTATACCAACATCGAAAAAGTTAATATACCTGACCGCTTGGTTGAAATCGGTGAAAGTGCTTTTTATGGGTGTAGTAAATTGTCGCATGTAAGTTTGCCTGAAAGCATTACGCATATAGGGGGGAATGCATTCTGTAAATGTGCTAAGCTTGAGCACATTGAACTACCTTCGTCACTTTCAACCATTGAACAAGGAACATTCTCGGAGTGCACTTCCTTACAAAAAGTTTATCTTCCTAATAATGTAACGTCAATTGGAACAGGTGCTTTCTTTTTGTGTAGTAGTCTGTTCTCTATAAATGTCCCAGACAATGTTACTTTTATTAGTGATCATATTTTTGAGGGCTGTAGTAATTTGAGGTCTATTATAATTCCTAAAAAAGTCACTTCAATTGGTGATTGGGCATTCAATGGCTGCTCTTTATTAAAGGGGATCAATATCCCCAACAGCGTAACGTGTATAGGAGATCATGCTTTCCAGAGCTGTACTTCATTGGAGAGTATCGTGATCCCTAATAGCATAATAACCATTGGTGATTCCATATTTGAAGAATGCATATCATTGGTTAGTATCGATTTACCAGATGCAATTAAAGAAATTGCATCTCATATGTTCCTTGGATGCAAGTCTCTGAAAATTTTTGATATCCCAAATTCCGTAACTGCTATAAGAAAAGGAGCTTTTTCCGAATGTTCGTCTTTAGCAAATGTAGACATCCCTAACAGTTTGAATTGTATCGAAGATTATGCCTTTAGTGATTGCGTTTCACTTAAGAATATAAATATCCCCATTAGTGTAAAGGACATTGGTTTCAATGCTTTTTCTGGTTGTTCGTCTCTTCAAAACATTGATATTCCAAATGGAATAGAGGAAATACGTGTAGGGTCATTTTCTAATTGCATATCTCTAAAGAGAGTTCATGTTCCCCAAAGTGTAACTGTAATTGATGATGGTGCCTTTGACAAGTCACAGATAGAAATGTTCACAGTGGAAAAAGGTAATGAAAGATTTTCTTCAATTGATGGAGTTTTGTTCAGGTGTTGGGAAGAAGAACCATTTGAACTATTTAAGTATCCACCAGCTAAAGACCAGAGCAAGTATACTGTAGATGCAAAAATAATATCTCTTGGTACTCGCTCGTTTAATGATGCAAAACAATTGCAATACGTAATTTTGCACGATAACATTGGGGATTTAGGATATGCTAAAGCGTTTGAGGGTTGTGTTTCACTCAAAGAAATACGGATACCAAAAGATGTTTCTATAATCCCACCTTGTTGTTTTGCAGGATGTGAAGCTTTGGAATATGTATATATACCTAATAGGGATTCCTTATTCTTTGATACTGGCGCATTTGAGAATTGTATGTCTCTTAAAGAAATCCATTTGCTTATAGATAACCCTGACAATATCAGATTTAGAATTGGCGAATTGTATGATGACGTATTCGAAAAATCAACTTATGATAATTGTATTTTGTATATCCCCTCTGGAACTCGGTGGGCATATCGACATCATCCTATATTAGGAAGGTTTAGAAATATTGAAATTGAAAATGCGTCATCCTTATTGTAAACTTATTAAAATGTTACGAAAAGAGAAGACAAAGATAATTATAATACTAACTTTACTTAGTGTTATTACCATTACATGGGCCAACCACAAACCACCCATGCAAAAAATATTAGAGTCTGATTTGTTGACTCTGCCTGCTCTTGTACAAAACATAATCATTAATGATTATATAAATGCTCTTGACTCTTTCTCACAGGGCATGCCCATTATTGGCGGAGATACAGAATCAACGTGGGCTGCAGATACGGTGCACACGATGGTTCAACGCGTAAAGGAAGGACACCAATCGTTCTTGAAGAATATGGCAGACATCTACCAAATGCATAGCTATATAGCATACGGAATGTCGTACTACAATGCAATTATTGGACTACCACATGATACCACAAAACTATGCAACTTTGTATTGAAAGACATGCTGGCCAGCAGTGACTCTTTGCATCAGGCAATCATTGCTAATGATTACAAGAATATTAAGACGTGGAATGATTTACGGTTTGAGTCAATCCTGAACATGCAGCTCTTCAATACGCTAAACGGCATGAACAATCAGCCGACATATACAGATTCCGATTTGGGGTATAGCGTTAGGTGCGAAATGATAATAGATAGCCTTATTAACAAAGGGCAGCTAACAGATAAGGAGATATTTCAGACTTCTTGCTTTCTGGAATCCACATCGTTTTTCAAGATGATAGTTCCATTGATTATTCTCTTTGACGGCAGTTCTGGATTTGTTGTCAAGAATAAAGACTATATCACAGAGGCAGCTCTCTATTTTGACGAAAAGGCAAATCATGTATTTGATTATTATTACGATGGCAAAGAAATACAGTATCTTAGTGACAAAAAATTCGAGGATTATTTGCTAAAAGCAACAAGATACAAAGCGAATTTGCTAAGGATTGCAACACAAGAATTGTTGGCAATGAAAGAGAAAAGAAAGTGAATGTAGTTTGGCAGTTCGTAATTAACGATAAAGAAAATAATTATGGTTATAGATACGAAATCACAGCTTATTAAGAATCTTGATCGAGTAGAAGGCTACCTCTCAAGTGCTAATGAAGAATCGTATAATTTAGGAATGGAATAAGAATCAAATACTTGAAGATGAAAGAAGAAAGTAATTGCGAATATATTATTAGAATTATATTGAGTATCTTATTGATACCAGTACTTATATTGTTACATTTGTATGTTAAAATAAAATTTGATATAGATAAGAAAAAAGAGTTGGTTTTTGATGATAGTGAAATTAATGAAGAGAAAAATCTTATGGAAGAAGAAAGGGCAAGAAAGTGGAAGGAAGAATGGTGGAACAAACACTACATATTACGTTTCTTCCATAATTTGCCTCCAAGAAATGTTGTGACAAATCGTTAAGGCACGAAGAATATTGCAAAGATATTAGCAGCCATATTGACTTGTTGTTTTGCAACGATATGCCTCAATTCACATATTACATTATACACCTCGACCATGCCTCTGACTATAGTTTTGGCCATAGAGTTCCTTTGTGCGCAGTTCTTCGAGTGCACTAAGGGTACCATCCTGCCAATAATACTCAACCTGGGGTTTGGCTTTGTCCCAAATGTCCACGCATAACTGATTCCTGTCGCCACCATCGAAAGCAAGGAAAGCTTCGATAGTATTGGCCTGTTCTTGGTTCAGGTGTCGCTGGGATGAACAGTTGCCCATCTCTATCACAGCCTTGACAGCTGCATCAAAGAGTTGTTCGCGCTTCTCAATTTTCTCATGGTATGAGTCCCAGGTTCCATCAGCGATACGCATGGCATCCTCATGGAGCGGTTTCAGGTCTTCAAAATCAAGATTATAATCAGGGTCTGTCTTAGCCATCATCTTGGCAAACTGGAACGTATCATTAACGTAGTTCTG
>Ga0326513_10002904_pt1 | contig 12520 bp, 25 predicted proteins | sample 2_2465_0518_D_FD_203654 | JGI IMG/M metagenome (GOLD analysis project Ga0326513, IMG submission 203654) | Bovine rumen microbial communities from UC Davis, California, United States - 2_2465_0518 | ecosystem: Host-associated > Mammals > Digestive system > Stomach > Rumen | place: USA...
GCCATAATACTTTGGGTTGTTGGAACTTTTGGAATTGCGTTCGCTTTGTATAAATTCCAAAAAGCAATGGCGAAAGGCGGCACAGAATGAAAGAATTAATTAAAGACTTGGAAGAGCATGTTAAGGTGCTAACAGATGTTTCAACATTAAAAACAACAACAGATGAAGAATGTGGATTCAGGAAAGCAGAAAAAAACGAACTTGAATTATTAAGAAATATGTTAAAAAGATTTTATGAAAGAAATGGATGTTAGGAGGTAAGTGATGGCAAAAAAATATGTTATTAGTATTAGAAAAGGTTATGAGAGAGCAAGATTTGAATTTGATGATAAGGATATGGCACTTGATTTTCTAGTATTAGCAAACGAACATTTTGTTGAAGATAAAAAAGATGTAATCACGCAAGATGCAGAATTTTTATATTATGTTAAAGAAGAACAGAGTGCATCAATTATTGATATTTAGGAGGGAGCTATGGAATTATTAAAAAAGTATGCTAGAGAATGGAAAATGCCGCATGTACTTTGTAAAGATTCCATTGAAGATGGAGTTTATATAAAAGAAAGAAGAAGTTTGAGTGGTCGAGAATCATTGGATCAACATTGCTGGATAGAAAAGTGGAAACCGGTTAGAAAAAAAGCGGTTATAGATAACCAAGAAATTGAAATAGATGGTTACATTCACACTTTGATTTATGAAGATAAATTCAATCAAGAAGAAGAAAGCGAATTTATAACAATTCCAGCAAAAAAAGTGGTTGAATCAATAATCAACATTGCTCTTGCATATGCAGAAAGAGGTTTTAAAAACCAAAATTATAAAGACATATTGCACATATATGATTTGGCAGAATATGATGATTTAGATTTTATTAAGTTAACAAAAAGAACGATTGATTAGGAGGTAGAAGATGAATAAAATTATTGTTGAATAAAATCATTGTGTGGTATAATTAAGACAAGGAGGTAATTATCATGATATCAAAAGAAACCCTTGAAAAATTATATAACACGCAAGAAATGTCGATGAACGAAATTTCAAAAGTTTTAGATGTTAGCGTTGGGTCTGTTTTTAATTACTTAAAAAAATACAATATCAAGAGCAGACCCAAGATGACAGAAAAAACAAAGAAAAAAATTTCGGAATCAAACAAAGGCAAAACATCTTCAAACAAAGGGAAAAAACTTTCTACAGAAACAAAACTAAAAATATCAATTTCGAAAAAAGGAAAGTATAGAAAACCCTCAAAATATGGAGGACACAAAAAAATAAGCCAAGATGGATATGTTAAAGTATATACACCAAATCATCCGAAAGCGACAAAAGATGGTTATGTAATGGAACATATTCTTGTGATGGAAGAGAAAATTGGTAGATATTTAAAACCCGATGAAGTCATTCATCACAAAAACAAAAATCGAAACGATAATAGAATCGAAAATTTACAACTTATGACATTTAAAGAACACGCATCGTTACATATGAAAGAACGATGGCAAAAGAAAAGGAGTGATGACTTATCAACAAAGTAATAATTATGGGAAGATTAACTCGTGATCCGGATGTAAAATATTCCACAATGGGCGATAATCCATTGGCAATTGCTAGATACACATTAGCTGTTGACAGAAGATATTCAAGAGATTCGGAACAGAGTGCAGATTTTATCCGATGCGTTGCATTCGGCAAAAATGGAGAATTTGCCGAAAAGTATCTAAAACAAGGAACAAAGATTGTAATTGATGGCAGAATCCAAACCGGTAGTTATCAAAACAAAGATGGAAAAACAGTTTATACAACAGATATTGTTGTTGAAAACCAGGAATTTGCTGAAAGTAAGGCATCATCGCAAGGCGATGAACCAAAAAAGGCTGAAACAAGCCAAAATGACACTCTAGACGATTGGAACGAAGTTGAAGAAGATGCACAGTTGCCCTTCAACTTCAAATATTGATTGGCACACCGGCTGTTATCATAAAATGGCTTGTTGAACAGAAACAAGATGCAGAATTTGAAATCAAAAAGCATCGAAAAAAAAGAAGTTTGAATGCCAATGCTTATGCTTGGAAGTTAATCTCCGAGATAGGCTTGGCATTAAACAAGCCAAAAGAGGAAGTTTATATCCATATGCTCAAAGATTATGGACAATCCGAAATGATAACAGTAACAGAAAATGTTAAGATTGAAAATTATATCAAATATTATGAACTAGCTGGAGAAAGCATTCTTAACGGACAAAGGGCAATTCATTATAGAATCTATAAAGGCTCAAGTGAAATGGATACAAAGGAAATGAGCCAATTATTAGATGGTATTGTTCAAGAGGCAGAAAACCTTGAAATTCAAACTTTAAGAAGTGAAGAGATTGAAAGATTAAAAGGAGAATGGAAATGAAAGAAATTTGGAAAGCTGTTTCAGGATATGAGGGTTTTTACAAAATTAGCAATTGTGGAAGAGTGAAAAAAACCAAAAAGTGGGATTTAAATAAAAAAATTTATATTCCATGTAACCAAATTTTGAAACCGCAAGATAATTCAAGCGGCTATAAATATATTAAATTTTGCAAAAATGGAACAAAAAGAAATATATACATACATCGATTAGTGGCACTTCATTTTGTAAAAAATCCCAATAATCAAAATTATGTAAATCATATTGATTATGACAAATCAAATAATCATTTTAAAAATTTAGAGTGGTGTTCTCAAAGAGAAAATGTTTTGCATTCAGCAGAACATATGAAAAAAAGAAAAAGTGTTTCTCACTCAAACACAGGCGAAATGTATATTTCTAAAATAAAACGAACAAATAAATATAGAGTTACAGTTGATTGCAAACAATTGGGTTGTTTTTCTTCATTGAAAAAAGCAATCGATGTTAGGGATAACTTTATAAAAAAGGGGGTGATCTAAAATGGCGAAATCGATTCTTTCGAACAAAAAAGAATGCTTTGTTTGTGAAACAACAATTGGATTACATCGCCATCATTGAACATGTATTTTATGGCAGAGCCAACCGGAAGATTAGCGAACAAGAGGGATGTTGGGTGTGGTTATGTGGCTTTCATCACAATCTATCAAATCAAGGAGTGCATTTTAATAAACAGCTTGATTTGGAGTTGAAAGAAGAATGCCAAAAGAGATGGGAGAAATTAAATGGAACTAGAGAAGATTTTAGAAGATTATTTGGCAAATCGTGGCTTTAAAATCACATTGGATTGTTCTTTGTGTGATTTGAATAAATACATAAACGCAGAGCGAACCAACCGATTTATTGCCGCAAGAATCAAAAAGGAAAATCAAGAAATGTGCGAATGGCTTTTGCCAAAGAAAAAATTTGACAAAGTTTTTATTGTTTTTAAATGGTTTGTGAAGAACAAACGGAAAGATCCGGACAACATAGCATTTTCAAAAAAATTCATTTTAGATGCGATGGTTTCAACCGGTATGTTAAAAAACGATGGGCAAAATCAAATTGTTGGATTCCTGGATTTGTTTGCAAATGATGAAACCGAAAAAATTGAAATCACAATGCTGGAGGTGGAAAAATGAGTTGTGAAGAACGAAATAGCCGACCTAGTAAGAGAGGTTAAAAAGTGGCACAAAGAAAGGATAAAAAATGAATTTTAAAACATTGAAAAATAAAAGTGTTAAAATGCTACAAGCAGAAATAGAAGAATATCGAGCTAAATATCCTTTATTGCAACGAAGTGAAATTGAATACGATGAAGAGCAAGAACTATTTCTTGTAAATATTTGGTGGTAGCGAATATATACTTTAGTTCAAAATATTGGAGAATGTCGTTTTAATAATCTTTATTTGCAAGACGACAATGACATAGCAGACCTCGTCCGAGAAGTTGAAAGGTGGTGGAAAGAGAATGGATAAAAAAACATACACAGACAGTAAATGGGAAAAGTCAGCAGATACATTGATGTGTAACAAGTGTGGTTTCGGATATTTTCCAAGTGATTATTATTTCGAGAAGAGAATATGCACAGGTAGTAAAGACACTATTTTTAATTTTTGCCCAAATTGTGGAGCAGATATGAGAGAAAGTGAGGTAAAAGAATAAAATGGAATTAACCAAAGAACAGAATAAATTATGCTACAGTTTGAAACTTTTGATAATCAAAAAAATTGTACACACGAGCAATGAAGAAGTTTGGAAAATCATAAAAAATGAAGTCGAAGAAGTTGAAAATGCAGGATGATGACGGAGAAAAAGGAGGAAGAAATAGATGGATAGAGACGATATATTAGCAATAGTAGGAGTAGGTTTTGGTGTGCTTATAATGTTTATACTAACAGTTTATATGATGGTCACGATAAGGGAAGAAGTAAGAGACTTGGAAAAAGCAATCAAAGAATCCAAGCCACAAGTATACGAGTACCACTATTATGAGCAACCTACAAAAAGGGGGTTGAAATGAAAAAAGCACCATATTTAAACGGTAAATCTGTTTATTTAAAATTCATGCAAGAAATGATTGATAATATGAAAAGAGATTATTATCCAATCGATGATTTGATGTTTGTTATGCCGCCAAATGTTTTTTATGATTTATTTCCGAGTGAAGAAATTATTGTGAATGAATTAGAGTTTGAAATATTTGGAATTAAAGCGGTAATTGATAAGATGGCAGAAACTTTATATTTAATGCCAAAACCATATTTTGGGTTTAATTAAGTAAATAATCTTTGAAAAAACCGGTTATTATGATATAATAATAAGTGCGAACAAGGTAAAAAATAGATATTTATGGTCACAAGCACCTTTGTTCGCATGGCAACCGGTTTTGGTTTCCAGCTTGTGGCTGTAAATATCTATTTTTTTTTGGGAGGTAAATAATGGCAATTTTTAGAGTTGAAAAAAATAAAAATTACACAACTTTAAGCAATTATCATTTCAAAGAAAAAGAAATGAGTTTAAAAGCCAAAGGATTGTTAAGTGTGATGCTTTCACTTCCTGAAAGCTGGGATTATACGATTCAAGGCTTGGTTGCTATATGTAAAGAAAATGAATCAGCTATTAAAAGCACATTAAAGGAATTATCGGATTTTGGGTATTTAGAAATTGTTAAATTGTTTCCGGATCAAACAGATTCAGGGCGAATTGAATATATTTATAATATCTATGAAAACCCAAAACAAGAGGGTAAAAAACAAGGGGTAGAAAATCAACCTCTTGAATTTCTAGGGGTAGAAGTTCAACCGGTAGAAAATCAAGGACAATTAAATACTAATAATAAAAATACTAAAGAATTAAATATTAATAATAAAGATACTGATGATAAGGGCATAACACTTGATGCTTTATACCAAAAATTATGCCCAAATCTCGCACCTTATAAACCCGGTAATTATCAAAGCGAAATAACATCATTGTTAAAAGCAATGCACAATAACTATATTAGTTGGGAAGATATAGAAAACGCATTCAAAATGGCTAATGAATCGGAATTCTTGCAAGGCAAGGTTACAGATTGGAGAGCTGATTTCAAATGGCTAATTAAAAAGCAAAACATTCAAAAGGTTTTAAGCGGCAATTATAAAAATAAAACTTATGAAAAATCCAAAAAGCCAGAAATGTTTGAGCAAGATTATGGGGAAATTGATAATTTAGAAAAAATGATGTTAAGGAGATGAAAAAATGGTTGATTTAATGTATTACGGATTTACAATTTTAGTGTTTTTATTAGTTTTGATTGGGCAGATGCTGATTCAATTCGCAAGTTGGAGAATGTATCGCAGATCACTTTTCAATTTAACAAAATATTTTGAGAAGAAGAAAATAAGAGCATTGAAGTTTAGCAAGGAAGAAAAAAACGAAGAATACAAAAACACTTATCTTGCTTTGGCATCAGCTTGGGAAATAGCAGAAGAAAAAGCAGAAAAGGAGTTAAAAAAATGCAAGTAAAATATACACCGGCTGAAATGCCACCATGCGAACAAAAGAAGTTAAATTGCAACAAATCAAGATATTGTTGGAAAAGAAACGAAGTAGTTTGTTCAATTTTAAACGATACTCATTTTAAGAAAGAATGCCCATTTTATAAGGAGCAATAATATGTTAGATTTTGGTTTTTATAATAGAGATTGTGTTGAGGGAATGAAAGAATTTCCGGATGATTATTTTGATTTGGCAATAGTTGATCCGCCTTATGGTGGAGCGATAACTGAAGATGCAAAGAAAAATTTTACCGGGAAAAACGGAAGATTTGGTGGCCGGTTTGATAAATACTTTGAAACCGAAAAAAAAGAAGTCATAAGAGTTGGCGGCGGTCGATGGGCAAAATACGGGAAAACCATTGAACAGTGGGATGTCGCTCCAGGTGATGAATATTTTAAAGAATTATTTAGGGTTTCAAAAAACCAAATTATATGGGGGGGGAACTACTTTGCTTTACCACCAACAAGATGTTTTCTTATTTGGAGAAAATTAACAATAACAGAAAAATTTTCAATGGCAATGGCTGAATATGCTTGGACATCGTTTAATGATAATGCAAAGGTTTTTGAAAAAGCACCGCAAGACAAAGAAAGATTTCATCCGACACAAAAACCGGTTGAATTATATGAATGGATTCTTAACAATTATGCAAAAAGAGATTATAAAATACTTGATACACATGTTGGGAGTGGTTCAAGTTTAGTTGCTTGCAGAAATTGTGGAATCGAAAAATATATTGGCTTTGAAATAAATGAACAATATTATGAAAAAGCCAAAGAAAGGATTGAAAAAAATAATTCGCAAATGAATATTTTTGATTTAATGAAATGAGCAAAATAAACGATTATATTTGGAAAGCAGCTGAAGAAATTCCAAAAGATACAAATATGATGAAAGATTTATTGGTTTACGATGATTATTCTCAACAATATTTTATTTGCTTTTATACAAAAGGCAAATTATACGATAGCGAATCAGGAGAAGAAATCAAAGAGCCTATCTACTATTTTGAAATTCCTGAAATTCCATATCGGTTTAGCGAATTGCCACATTGGATAAATGTGAACAATGGAAGTGGCTATTGTTCAAAGTGTGGCAAAAAAGCCAACACAACAAATTATTGTGGAAATTGTGGAAGAAAAATGTTTTAGAGAACAAGGAGGAAAAAAATGGTTGATTTAATGTATTACGGATTTACAATTTTAGCATTGAAGTTTAGCAAGGAAGAGAAAATGGTAAGATTAATAGAATTATTCGCTGGAGTTGGCTCACAAGCAATGGCAATGCGAAATATCGGAGTTGACTTTGAGCATTATAAAGTAGTTGAATTTGATAAATACGCAATAGACAGTTACAACGCAATTCACGGAACTAATTTTGAAACAAGCGACATAACACAAATCCACGCAGAAGATTTGGAAATTATAGATACAAAATCTTTTACTTACTTACTTACTTACTCTTTCCCTTGTCAAGATTTATCTTTGGCAGGGGAAAGAAAAGGAATGACAAAGGGCGATGGAACAAGAAGTGGTTTATTGTGGGAAGTTGAAAGAATTTTGGATGAATGTGATGAATTGCCGCAAATACTTGTGATGGAAAATGTTCCAATGGTTCACGGAATAGATAACATTGAGGATTTCAACAAGTGGCAATTGTTCTTGATGAAAAAAGGATATAGGAATTTTTGGCAAGATTTGAACGCAAAGGATTATGGAATCCCACAGAGCAGAAATCGGTGTTTCATGGTTTCTTTTCTGGATAGAGATTATTATAACTTTCCAGAACCTTTTAAGTTGGAGAAATGTGTTAAAGATTTTCTTGAAGAAAAAGTTGATGAAAAATATTATGTGAACACTCAAAAGGTTCAGCAATTGATTCAAAAATTAGAAGATGCAGATTTTGAAGAAATTAACACCGGTGTTATTAAAAATGTTGGAAGTTTAAAAGAAGAACTAGAACCAAGTTTTGAAAAAAAGGATATTGGAACAGTTATACTAGCTAGAGAATATAAAGGTTTTAACAATCACGGAACAAATGCTGTTGTTGGAAAAATCAATGTTGTTGGCAATATATTTGATGAAGATAACGAAACACACGCAAATGGCAGAGTGTACGATGAAAACGGAATAATGGCAACACTTGGAGCAAGTAACTTTGGGCGAGAAAGATATGTTGTAACTACTAAAGGGAAAAAACAAGATTGTGCAAGCACGATTTTAAGTGGTTATTACAAAGACAACATGACCGGTTTTAATTCAACAAATGCGGTTGTTGAAAAAATTCCAATTCCTAATGGAACAGAAAAAGGATTCATCGAATGCGAAAATGGTGGAGTTTTTAATCATCAAAGGATCAATGACAATAACCGAAGAGGAAGAGTTATTGATGGGGACAAAGTAGCACCAACAATTCAAGCATCAAACGAAATTTGCCAAGTAAAAATAGACAAAAGCAATTTAAGAATTCGCAAATTAACTCCAAGAGAGTGTTGGCGATTGATGGCATTTACAGATGAAGATTTCGACAAGGCGGCAAAAGTTGTTTCAAACTCTCAATTATACAAACAAGCTGGAAACAGTATTTGTGTTAATGTTTTAGAAGAGTTGTTCAAAGAAATCTTTATGCCGAAGTACAACGAGCAAAAAGGACAGTTAACATTTTTTTAAGAGGGCGAATTTATGGAAACAATGATGGAAGTGCTAGACAGTTTTAAAGGCTTAAAAAACAGCACAATTATAGACAATGTTATTAAGGCTTGGACTATTATAAACAACAGAGGTTTTGAACGAATAGGGTGTTCAATTAGCGGTGGAAGTGATAGCGATATAATGCTTGACATTGTGCATAAGTGCGACAAAGACAAAAAAGTAAGATATTTTTGGTTTGACACAGGTTTGGAATATCAAGCAACAAAAGACCACTTGGAATATTTGGAGCAAAAATATGGCATAAACATAGAGAGAGAGAGAGCAATTAAGTCAATCCCTTTAAGTTGCAAAGAATACGGACAACCTTTTATTAGCAAGGAAGTTTCCAGCCGTTTAGAAACATTACAGAATAAAAACTTTGATTTTAAAGACCACGATTATGAATATATGGCGAAAAATTATGGAATTACAGTTGCTATATGGTGGTGTAATAAAAAGCCTAGATTTCAGATAAATCAAAACAAATACTTAAAGGAGTTTTTAATGGCATACCCACCAACATTTAAAATATCCTCAAAATGTTGTAATTATGCCAAAAAGAATGTTGCTGACAAAATGGCAAAAAAACACAATTTTGATTTAATGATTATTGGAGTGCGAAAAGCAGAGGGGGGGATAAGAGCAAGTGCATATAAATCGTGTTTCGATAGTGAAAGCAATAAAGGATATGCAAAATACAGACCTCTTTTTTGGTACTTAAATTCAGATAAAGAAGATTATGAAAATAATCAAAAAATAATACATTCGAATTGTTATAGAAAATATGGCTTTAAGCGAACTGGGTGTGCGTGCTGCCCGTATGGACACGTCCATCAAGAATTATTCAAAGAACTAAAAGTGTTAGAAAAATATGAGCCTCAGTTATATAAAGCAGTAAATAATGTTTTTAAGGATAGTTATGAATATACCAAAAAATATTATGAGTTTAGGGCTGAAATGGAAGAAAAAGAAAAACAACAAAAAGGACAATTAACTTTTTTCTAGGAGGTAAGAAATGAAAGTTGAAATTTGTGGAATCATCCACGAAATTAAAGAATGCGAAAATCACTTCTCCACAGCGAATATCTGTGGAGAAATTGATTATAAGAATTGCATCATTAAAATCGATGAAAATATGAAAGATGAATTTAAAAAAGAAACAATTGCTCACGAGATAGTTCATGGCATCTTAACACATCTTGGCTATGATGATTTAGCCGAAAACGAGCAATTTGTTTGTGCTTTATCAAATGCGTTGATTCAATCATTTGACATAAAATTTTTGAAAATTGATTAAATATGGTATAATTATAAGTACAATAAAAGTTAAGGGAGAAGAGAATAATGAAAGCTGGAACAACTTTTTCTTTAGTGCTTAAATTAATTCAAAAACCAAAGGCGATTGATGAAGTTATTTTCACAATCACAAACGGAAAGAACAAATTAACAAAATCACAAAATGGAGCAGATGATGGCATCTATTCAATTGGAATCAATCAAGAAGAATCCGAATTAATAAAGGGATCAGCAATGATTGAGGCTCAAATCAATTATGCCGATAAATCTGTTGATAAGTCATTGATTAAAGAAATCAAGGTTAGAGATACATTAAACACAACACCGGTTGATGGAAATATGCCAAGCGGCGATGATGGTGTTGAATTAGTGTTGGAATGTATCGAAAAGGGAGTTGCATTATTAATAACTCCTGAATCGGCAGATGAATTAATTGAATCTGTAACAGCTTTGTTCCAAGATACAAAATCCATCGCACAATCCGTTCGAGATGATGCAGATGCAGGAAAGTTTGATGGCAAGGATGGTGCAGATGGAAAGGATGGCAAGGATGGCATCGATGGAAAGGATGGAAAGGATGGAATTGACGGAAAAGATGGAGCAGATGGTATAGATGGTGTTGATGGTCAAGATGGATTCTCTCCAACGGTATCGGTCAAGACACAGACATCCGACACATACATCCTAGATATTACCGACAAAAACGGAACAATCGAAACTCCTAACTTGCAAGGTCAAAAAGGCGATAAAGGAGATAAAGGCGATACAGCCTATTATCAAGACGGAAACGGAATAGACATAACAGGAGATACAATCTCGGTCGACCTAGCGAGTGATAACTTATTGCATTTTTACAATGGCAAATTATGGCTAAATGGATATGACCTAAAAGACAGCCAAGCAAGTGATAATATGCTTGTTGTCGATAATGGTGCAAGGGGACTAAAAATTACCCCACAGATTATCGGCACAAACGTGGACGTTCAATATGGAATTGCTCAAGGCTCAAAAACACGAGAAACATTGTTAGGACACTTTGGCGATGGATATAATATACAACAAAGGTTTGCACCAATACCAACAGCCAATGACAACGGAAAATTCCTACGAGTAAACGCACAAGGCAATGCAGAATGGCAGACAGTACCGAGTGCAGAAAGCGAGGTGTACTAAAATGGCAGATAGATTGATACAGACAAGCACCTTGCAAGACATCGCAGATGCAATCCGAACAAAAGACGGAACAAGTGCAACTATACAAGTAAGCGACTTCGCTGATAGGATTGAGGCGATACCAACAGGTGGCGATTTTTACGGAGATAGATTTTTTGAGTTGATTTACGGAAAGGAGCAGAGTAATGAGTGATATTATAGTACACGAGGAACAGATATTATATGCAGAAGAGCAGAGAATTAAGTTGAGAAATAGCCTGCGTTCAAAAGGCTTTGAATGTGCAGATAACGAGCCAATAGACAGCCTAATTGACAAGTCAATGCTTATTCAACCAATTAACAAGTTGATGGATAAGACGATTGAGGGCGATGTATTTTTGCCAGATGCAACAGTAATAGAGCCTTATGCTTTTTATAATTGCATAAATATAACAAGTGTTATAGCACCAAATGTAAATTCAATACAGCGTAATATATCGACAGCATCCACTTTTTTAGGTTGTACAAATCTTCAAAGTGTTACACTTGGAGATAGTATAACAAGTTTGGGAAATCAAATTTTTATGAACTGCTATAGTTTGAAAGAATTTATACATAAACAAATAACAAGTTTAGGAGAACAAGTTTTTCTTAATTGTAGAAGTATAGAAAGAATAGGATTAAACAAGGCAACAGGAACTTCATTATTTCAAGACTTTCAAGGACTCACAGGATTAAAAGAAATTGTATTACCTAAAATTAGTATAAGTAATCCAAACCAATTCTTTAGTTGTGGCACTTTATTAGAATTAGCAGACTTTGGAAATATAGCACAAATAAATCAGGGAGTTGGAATTGCGAATAAAATCAACTTTAAGTATATGATTTTAAGAAGAACAAGTGCAAATTGTTCTTTAACAGCAACATCATTTATTGGAACTAGCACTCCTAATGTATATGTTCCTAATGCTTTAATATCTTCATATGAAACAGCAACTAATTGGTCTACTTTAGGATTAAACTTCATAGCACTAGAGGGAAGTAGATTTGAAGATTTAGATTGGTATGATGATTATAATTCTACTTGCGAACTTGACGGAAACGAAATAAAGGTGCTAGATGATGAAACAGTTGCAATCTTTAAGCACACAGAAAACATTTCACACGTTTACGAAAACGGAGTCGAACTTGCAGACAGCGACACAGTAGCAGGCAAAACTCTAACATCAACTATTTAAGGAGAACAGCAATGGTAGTAAGAGAACAGATGAAAATTAAAGAAAAACAATATATCAAAAACTATTCCGATAGAAGAATGTACATAGAACGAGATGGAGTAAAGTACGAAGAGGCAATAGACCCTATCGAGTATGCAGAAGAAAGAATATACACGGAATCAGATGAGCCTATCGAGGAAGAAGTAGAGGAA
>Ga0326513_10002905_pt1 | contig 12518 bp, 14 predicted proteins | sample 2_2465_0518_D_FD_203654 | JGI IMG/M metagenome (GOLD analysis project Ga0326513, IMG submission 203654) | Bovine rumen microbial communities from UC Davis, California, United States - 2_2465_0518 | ecosystem: Host-associated > Mammals > Digestive system > Stomach > Rumen | place: USA...
GATTATAGTATTGATTTAGATAATGCTGAAGAGAAATAGTTTACATTAGTTATTTTAGGCCTCCAGCTATTTTTAGGCCTTTATTTTTAATGCTACTACTTATAACTATATTTATATATGATTAGTAAACATATATTAAAAATAAGAGTTACTTATTGATGTATTTTAATATGTAATTCCTAAAAAGAATGCTAGTACAGTTAATTAAAAATAGTTAATTTAAAAAAAGAATGCTAGGTTTACTACATATTGGCAGTATGCAATAAACCACTCCATAAAAATAGTTAGAACAGTTAATACTATTTTTTTATGTTTACACTATTTAAACTTTAAATTACTAACAAGTCAGTATTAGGTATTTTTAGGCCTATGACAAGTCAGTATAAGGTTTAATTAATTCCTTTTTTTATAACTTTTTTTAATCTGTATGTACTGGAACTTTTAAATAATTGAATTTTAAAGCTTTAGCAATAGCTAGGACTTTAAAGGAGTATGAATTATGAAAAAAGAAAGAAGTACCCAAGTACATTTATATTTAGTATATAGTGTAATGAATGAAGTAAACAAGCTTGAAGAAGAAGCTAATGATATTGGTAACAAGCATATTACTAGAACTGATATAGTTACTATAGCTGTAAAGGAATTTATTAAAGTTTGTAAAGATGATAAAGACCATTTAAAGACTATGCTAGAAAAATATCTATTAGCATGAGTTATAGGAGTTAGTTATATGGAACTTGGAAGAGATTATTATACTCCAATAGCAAAGCCTAATATTTTTAGTATAGAGTACATGAGAAAAACCAGTAAGAGTAGATTATTTGAAAATGCTGGATTATATGTAACTGAACCATTAACTTATTTTAATAATTTTGATAATGAAACCATTAACCAGGATTATTTAGGCATGAAGTTAGTATTATCCAGGATACCTAAAGAAGCTGGTATAAGGTACATTAAAGAAAGCCTAAAGTTTAGTAATCTGTTAAAGGATACTTTTATACTTAATGCAGATTTATTTAAGACTTATTTAAATAAATTACATGAATTAAGAGTATTTGTACTGGAAGAAAAAGTTAATATTTACTCATTGGAATTTATTAATTATTATTTGGATCATGAGATAGATAGAGAACTTTTTACTGATTTATTAAACTGGAGTAAAATAACTGATGACTTTTTAATAATAAAACATTGGTTAAATAGTGAGTATATCTATTTAAATGAAGACCAAGCTATTAATTATATTCTTAAGACCATAGAGTTTAATAAAAAGTTAAATGAACATATAGTAGAGGATTATATTAATTATAACCTTTATATTGAATATATGCAAAGTTTAAGGGATATTATTATTAATAATAGAGATGATGATTATGATTTAGTACATTATGGTCTTAATATGTTTGAAGATACTACTAGATTTTATTTAGGCAATACTCTTATATTTGAAATGGCCAATATTGGAAAATTTAGATCTAGAGATGGAACTGTTTATAATTATAGTAATATGAATACACCTAAAAAGAATGCTATAGTAAAAGATATTAAAAACCATTTAATAGATGGAATGACTTTAGAAGAGATTAAAACATTTATTAATGTTACTTAAATGGAGTAATGATTATGTTTAATTATGATAATTTAACTGTAAACATATACCAGGTAACTATAGAAGAACCTGGTAAAAGAATTGATTTTAATAAAGTATTAAGAACTAGTAACCCAGTAGTTATAGAATGGTTAAGCGATATAACAGAAAAACCTATTTATCCTATTAGTTTAGCTATGACTTTAGATACTGTAATGTTTAATAAAAATAGTGAGTTTTACCAGGATTTTAGTATTATTAAAGAATTAGAAATAGCTAAAGATAATGAAGATTTAGTAATTCCTAATAAGCTTTATACATTTGATACTGATGTTATAGAAAGGTTAGACATTAAATTAAAAGATAATATAGTAGGACTTGGAAACCTTATAGGTTATGATATAGAACATTCCTATCATGAATTTACATTAGCTGAAAATTATTTAGGTAATGATTATGATACTGGTTATATATGCAGCGAAGTAAAAGAATATTTTAAATCTAAAGATATTGATATAGATAAAGATTATGATGGAAATAAGCAGTCAGTTACTGATTTAATGGACTGTATTGAAGATAATTTATTATCATTAGAAGAAACTGATTTAGGTAATGGTATAATTATAGTACATTTAGAAGAAGTAAAAGAAGAGTAACCTGGTTATTATGCTTGGAGCATTATGTTACTCCAAGCCATAACTAGTAATTACAGAAATACTTATAGTTTAATCTGTTTTTACTAGTTTAAATAATTATGTTACTTAATGGAGTAACAAGCATGATAGAATTAAGTAAAGAAGCATTAACTGAAGATTTGATTAAAGGCAAACCTAATAACCAGTTAATAGCTGTTTATATTAAGATTAGAAATAATAAACTGTATTTTAGTACACCAGCCAGTTATGATACTAGATATAGAGATTTAATTGTTATTAATCCTAATGAGTACAGTATAGAGTTATATGATTTAAAAAGGTACTTAAAAACATTATTTACTCCAGCTTTAATAAATGATACTGATTTAAAAGAAATAAAAAGTTATTTAACTCATATGACTGGTAAATACAGTAACCTAAAAAGAGTTTTAAAGAATAAGGATATAGATCCAATAAGTAAAAGGATTATGTTAGAAGAAATGGAAGAGAAAGCTGAACTAAAAAAACATTACAAGATTATAGGAGCTGAAAGCCATGATTAAACATTATTTAACTAAACCTATAACTCATGATAAGTATAATGTTAGGTTACTGGTTAAAGCTCCAAATGATACTGTAAAGGATAAGAAAGCATTAGCAGTAATTACTGATATTGAAGACCATAAAGAAGCTAGTATTAGGCCTAAAGTATTAAGTTATAGGTTATTTGGAACTAGCAAAGGCCTTATTAGAAGTTATGTTAATGAAAGCCTTATTAGTAATAGGTTTGAAATTTTAACTAATGATTTATTAGATGAGTTATTGGAAGACTTGGAAGTTAAAATAGATGAGAATATATTATTAGATACTACTTTAGATGAGTTTGATGATAGTTTAAAGCATATCCTGGAAGAGCATTTACTTATTTTAAATCCTATGCCATTAAACCATGTTAAACCAGTTAAAGAAGTTAATAATGATGTTGTAGAAGACTTTTTAACCTATGAATATAGGCAGCAGTTAATGGATATTCAAGCCAATAAATTAAGTATTGATAATCCTAAACAAGCTTTAATAATAGATTATCATGTATTAGAGAGCTATGATATAGATTTAGCAGACCTACTGGTAACTAATCCAGCAGTTATTATATCCTGGTTTAATAAGGTTATTAGGAACTCATTTATAACTGATGATACTAGAGAAAGGTTTAAAGATGTTACAATTAATGCCAGGTTTATTAATATTCCAAATGAAGTAGAGTTTAGTAACTTGAAGAGTAATAGGATAGGAGAGTTTATTACAGTTATAGGAACTGTTAAAAGATTAGCTGATAACAAGCCTAAACTAAAAACTGGTTACTATGAATGCAATAGCTGTAATAATGTTGTAATCATAAACCAGGATATTAATAAGAGTTATGAAGTAAAGCCTACATATTGTAATAACTGTAATGCTAAAAAGTTTACTTTAAACCAGGACATGAGTAAGTATACTGATATTCAATTATTAACAATCCAAGAGCCTTTAGATAATGTAATAACTAATAGGCCTAAAGAGTTTGAAGTTATAGTAAGTGATGATTTAGTAGATACAGTTACTCCAGGTACAAAGATTAAATTAACTGGAATTTTTACCTACAAGATAGATAAAGATGATAATACTAATTATTTAATCATTGGTAATAATATAGAGCCTTTAGAAGAAATAAGTGATATAAACATTACTGAAACTGATAAGAAAGAAATATTAGAGTTTAGTAATAGAGAAACTGTATTAGAAGACCTAGTTAAACTATTTACGCCTAATTTAATCCTAGATGATGAATTTAAATTAGGTATGCTAACTTTTATGGTTAAAGGAATACCTATAGGTAATAAAAGAGAATGGATTAACATATTACTTATTGGAGATCCAGCTACAGCTAAAACTGAAGTAAAGAATACTATTAAACAGTTAAGTTTGAAATGTATTACAGCTACTGGAACTGGAACTACTGGTAAAGGATTAACCTATTCCACCATTAAAGATAATACTGGAACTTGGAGTTTAGAAGCTGGAGCATATCCATTAGCAAATGGAGGACATATAATAATAGATGAGTTTGATAAACTACAATCTGAAGCACAGCATGAACTGAACGAAGCATTAAATAGTGGATTAGTTGAAGTTAATAGAGTAGGATTTAATACACAGCTACCAGCTAGAGCTGGAGCATTATGTATAGGTAATCCTAAAGGTAAAAGGTTTGATAAGTACAAAGGCCTAAAAGAACAGATTAATATAGAAGAAGATGTTATTAGTAGGTTTGATTTAACTTTTATTCTAAAAGATATAGCTGAAGCTAATTTAGATGATGACATATTTAACAGCTTATTTATAGCTAGTGATGAGATAGATTATAGTTTTTTAAAGAAATATTTAACTTATGCAGCTACATTAACTCCAGTAATTCCTAAAGATGTAATAGTACATATGAAAGATTATTATTTAGATTATAGATCTAGAAATAATGAAGAAGATACTGTTATAGTTATTACTGCTAGACAAGGTGAAGCTATACCTAGATTAGCTGGAGCAATAGCTAAACTTAAATGTAAGGATACAGTAACTAATGAAGATGTAGATATGGCAGTTAAGTTAATTAATTATAGTTTAAGTAACCTGGAACAGATAGGAGTAGAGAAACCTACAAGCCAGTTAGAAAGAGAAACTATACTTAAATTAATGCAGGATAATATTAATGGTTTAGATAATGGTATTGATAAAAGCATTATAAAACAGTTGTATAAAGAAGAAACTGGTAAAAGTGAAAGAACTTTTTATAGAAGACTTAAAGACTTGGTTAATGCTGGTAAAATTGAAGATAAAGGCAGTACACTATATTTACTATAGGCATATGCCTTTATTTTTTTTAAACTTTTTAGGTTTGACATTATGCCATGCCAATATATGACAATAGATAAGTAGAATAATTTATATACTATGTATATACATAATATGTATGTATGTATATGGTATTTTTTTCTATATATATAATATTCTTAAATGGCATGACAATATGACAATACTGTTATTAACTGGAGGATTTTAAAATGAAGTTTGATACAGCTACTAATGTTAGAATAAATTCCACTAAAAGAGATTTAGCTAAAGCTAAAGGTATAAAGCTCCAAGATTTATTAGATAATGCTTTAGATAAAGTTTTAGATATAGAGAATAGTATGGCATTAGGTTTAGATAATATTAGATTAGAGAAAGAAGAAGCTGAAAAAGAAATTAGAGAACTGGAATTAAATAAGCAGTTAGATTTAGAAAGAATAACTAAAGAGTATGATGATAAAATTTTAGATCTAAAACTTAAAATTAGTTTGATAGATGAGAAATTAGAAGCTGCTGATGATGTAGATATACAGCAAAGATATAGAGAAAGAGAAAGCCAGGATTATGAGATTTTACTTAAATTATATATTGATAATAAAGGAGCATGGCATAAAGAGAAAGAACTGGAAGAAGCTATAGGAACTCATTTAGGTATTTACCCATTCCTAAAACAAGATGAGTTATTAGAGAAACTTAAAGCTGATTATGATGAGTACCAGTTAAAGCATTATGGAATGCTAATAGTTAAATAGATACTATGACAGATAAACAGCCTAATATTACTGTAACATGGCCTACTAAAAATGGAACTAGAAAGACCACTATAAACCTCCCATATAATTTTAAAGAATTTTATAAACCTCCAGCATTTGAAGAGGTTAATTTAAAGTTTTATGATAGGAGTAATAGCAGCTACCAAAAACAAGTTTATTTAAATGGTAAATATTTAGGAACTACAATAGCTCCAAGTACAAGCCATGAAGTAGATGTATTTAATATAGTTTGTTTATTCATTGGTTTAGGTTATGATTATGATAGTTTAAAAGCAGTATTTAAAGAAATATTTAAAGCTACTGATTAACATGATTTATATGTTTATTATACCAGCTAATTACTATTTATTTACTAATATGTACATTAGCAATATAATAATCCATTTGAAACAGCATAAACCAATAGACAAAGAAGTTAATAATATAGCTGAAACTTTAAAAAATATCATATGGTTAAATAAAGATACCTGGATTAAATTTAACAAGATAGATCTAACTAAAGACTACTTGAAATATTTATGCTTGGAGTATGCTAAAAGATACCAGGATACTAGATTAATTAATTGGAATGGTAAAGCTCCAAAGCCTAATAATTATGACTTTTTAATTTATCTTATTTTTATGCTTGGTAATCCTAGCAGCACCAGGTTAGTTAATATAGAATACCATGAGATTAAATTAAAGTTAGAAGTTGAAAGTAAGGAGTTAAAGCAGTATGGTTAGTTATGAAAGTTTGATTAATAAGATTAATAAGATTAATGAAGAGTTAGATACAAGGAACTTTAAAAGGCAGCTGAAAGAAGAAGAAAAAAAACAAGGATACAGCAGCCGATGTAGTATATGTACTCATGCTAAAGTAGATGATATAGAAAGATTAAGAGATTTAGGATATACTTATGAAGAGATAGTAGAAGAGCTGGATTTAGATGTAAGTATAATGAGTTTAAGTAGGCACTTTAAAAACCATTATCCTAATAAGACCAGGTACAGATTAAAACAAGAGAAACTGATGTTAGAAAAAGTAGTTAAAGCCATTGATGAGTACCCATTCCTAGAAGCCTATTTTAATAATAAACCATATGAGTATGTACATGATTTTATAAATACTAAAGGATACTGTACAGACTGCTTTAGATTATGTAATAAAGCTCCAGCTGGAACTGTAGTAGACAGTAATTTAATGCTACAATCCTATGATAAGATAATAGATGAGTATATGAATGGTTATTTTATTAGAACTGAAGAAGCTATACCATATATACAGCTAAAAGAGAATTGTTTAAAATGTAAAAACAATAGTATAGCTGATAAAGTGAACATATTAGAGAACCTAATAGCTAGGTATGTTTTAGACCTGGAAGATATGGATAATAATGAGTTACTATACCTATTGTATTCCAAGTATGATAATAATATTGGAGCATTAATAGAAGACCTAAAAAATACTGTTAAGAGTTAAAATAGGTTTACATTATGTAAAGTTTAACACCATGTTTTAGGTCTTTTTTACTTAAAATTTTATAATTTTTAACTATTTTTTCACTTTTTTTACATATTGTAAAGGTATTTTTACCAAGTGTTATAAAATGGGTAACTTTAGGATAATATTAACCTACTGCTGAAGATGATAATACTAAAAGTTACTAGGACTGGTAAAATGTATAAAATAAGGCCTATGCTCCATTATTAGTATAGGATAATGATAACCTAAAGAGTACATTATGAGTACACCAGCATTATATTAAAAGTTGAAAAAAGTAGATTTTACTCAAACATTTGACACTTTTTATTAAATCCAAGTGTTAAAAGGTTAGTAAAAATTGGTTACATGATGTAGATTAGTTAAGATTAAAAAACATTATTTTATGCCTATATTAATTTAATTGAATGAATGGTTTATTAAAGTTAAAGGATACTGTAGGATACTAATAATTATAATATCTATGTTTGATTAAATGATAGTGGATAGTGTAACCTAAAAAGTAGTGATATTTTTACTCCATGTATTGAAGTTATGCCTGGAAATAGTTTTAGATCTAACTGAAATATTTACCTATAGGTAATGGTTAATATAGGCCTTATTATATTGGTTAATACATTTGGTTAAATAGCTATTTTTACTCCATATGAGTTAAAGAACTGTTTTTAGTTAGGTTTATCCTGGATAGGTTTAAATTTATCCTATGTAGGATAATGTAGTTTTTTCAATATCCTATTATTATCCTATGTAGGATACTGCTATTTTTATTAAAGGATAATGCTAGGATAATTAGGATAATGTAGTTATATCTTGGTTTATATGGTTTGTTTTTACTTATGTTTATCCTATGCTGGTTATGGTATAGGTTTATTAATTAGGATATACTTATTATAGTATAACTGTAAGTAATTATTAATCTGATGGAGCTGAAAGTGATGAGTTATAGGCCTATAATAATTCCAGGTACTAAACAGCAAAGAGTTACAATTCCTAAAGAATTAGGTTTAGAGCCTGGTAAAGAAGTAGTTATACTATACCTGGAAGATTATAATAAATTAACTCCAGGTAATGCTGAAGATTTAACTAAAAAAATTTTAGATTTAGAAGAAACCAATAAGGAAATACTTGAAAAATTGGAACTAGCTGAAAAAACTATTAATAGATTAACTGAAGACATTGAAGAAAAAAACATTAAGTTAGCTGCATATGATAAGGATAAAGCTAAACTAACTAGACTTGAAACCAGGTTAAAAGATGTAACTGAACTGTATGTTACAAGTATAGAAAAATTGGCAGCTACTAATGAGAATGCTACAAGAGATATTTTAGATAAAATTAATGATGAGTATAGCAGCAGCATTAAAAATATTGGATTTATTGATAGGTTACTTAATAGAATTAGTATAGATATTGATTTAAGTAAGTACAAAGATGATTTAAAAGAAGCCTATGGTAAACAGTTAAAAGATAGTAAAGATAAGCTATATTTAACTGAAAAAATAGAAGAAGATGATGTTATAGATGTTGAATGATTGGAGTATTGACTGGTATGTAAAGTGGGTATATTACATTATAATTAAATCTAGATCCAGCCAATACTGGTAATATTTTTAGATGATTTATTATTTAAATAGAGTGGTTATTATGACTATTAAAGACTATGAAGAGAATACTGGTATTAAGATAGATGAGTTTAAAGAAAGTGTAAAAGCAATAAGTAAAGAATTAGGTAACCTGGATTATGATGTTATTAATGGAATGGCATATAGTTTAGAGTTACTGGATAAAGATAAATTGTTTTTTCATGATGAGATTAAAAGCCTTTATAAGTTAGCTGAAGCATTGGAACGTTTAGAGTTTAACCATGAATATATCATTAAAGTTATAGATGATGATTTAAGTAAAGAATGAAGCCAGGAGCTAAAGAAGATGATACTGATTTATATAGAGAATGCTTTAATAGAGAACATGATAATCCAAGATGATAAGCTATTATTTAGTAACACAGATTTAAATGATGAGTTATATTATCAATATGCTCCAGTTAATGAGTATATGTTTAATACTGATACTTATAACCAGGTTAATCTATTCCTATTCCATGAAGATTATTTAGGATTTATTAAACCTATTAACCATGATAAATTTAAGAATGAATGTATTAAACAGTTAGAAGATGGAGTTACTAGCTTTAGGTATAATGGTTTAAATGTAATATTGGAAGAGATAGAAGACCAGGATATTATAATTAAATCCTAATAGTAAAGCCTTATTATTATGCCTGGAACTATTGGAACTATGGATTAAATCATGCAGTTATTTATTTATATTGGAGTAATATGTTTTTTCTAGTTTTTTCTTTAGTTTGATATAAGTAAGGATTAGTTTAAACCATTGGTTACTCCATTCCATTTAACACTTTTTTTAGATCTAAAAATTTTTTTACTTTTTTCATATTTGGAGTTTTAGCTATTGTTAGATTATACTGTTTAGGCCTTTAGGATACTTGGATTTATTTGTTAATTAAATTCCATTAAATAGCTGAAGCAGTACCTGGAGCATATTGTTTTATTTTAAATGAAGACATGATTAATTATAATGGTTACTCCAGGATAGATAGCATTATTTTAATAGCTATGTCTGTTTTAGTTAATTGGTTAGTATTGGTTTACTTTTTTTCTTTTATTCATGTATAGCAGTAGGTATTGTTAGGTCTTTTTTCACTTTTTTTATTATCCTGGTTTGATGGATATAACTGAAGATGATGTTAGTAGGTTATGCAGCTATTGATGTTGTTATGGTCTGTACTTTTTTCATGGATTTTTAGAAATGTACCTAAAAGATATATTATAGGTACATATTTAGGCCTAAAGAAGAAGTTTTAAAAAATGTACCTAGTTACTACTAAAAGTATGCTTGAAAGTAATAATAAAAAGTACCTAAAAATTTAAAATTTAGTTAAAATAGGTACATTTATATAATATTAATCATAAACTATAAGTAACGATTAATTAATTAGGAGTTTTTATTATGATACCATTAAGTAAGGAAGAAATTGAAGAAATTTTTAACTACTTGGATAATACTAAACTACATAAAACTAAAAGCCTATTCTATAAGCTCCAGTATTATTATGCTAGAAGAAGTGAAGAAATAGTAACCATTAAAGTTAAAGACATTGATTTTAATTTAAATAGAATTACTATTAATATAGCTAAAAAGAAGACTAATGCACCTATTAACCTAAAACTTATACCTAAAGTTAAAACTGGTTTAATGGAAATCATTGAAGAGAAAGGTTTAGAAGCTGATGATTATATATTTATTGATGACATTAGCAATAAAGACAGCTATAAAAGAACTATGAGAAAGTATTTAGAAAGGAATAGCTGTAAAATTACTAAAGAGTTATTTGGTAAAGAAATTAGGTTAAATACTCATGACTTTAGAAGACTTGGAGGACAGCATTTATATTTAGCTGGTTATAAATTGGAGCATTTACAAGAGTTATACCAGCATATAGATATAAATCAAACTATAGCATATTTACAAATAGATGAGATAGTTATAGATAACCTATTAAATTACTATTGTTGAACTAATTACACCATTTACCATATCCTACTTTATTATTTTTTCAATAGCTGAAGCTCCAGGTAATCCTGGATAATGTTGTACTATTTTTTCTCATGGATTAATGATTATTGAAGAAGAAGATTAGGATACAATTATTACAGTAAGGCCTTATTATCCTAATGCTCCAAGAGTAACTATTCATTTAATTAGGCCTACTATTGATTTATTTAAACAAGGCCTTTTTTAGTATTTTTTAACCTATGATTAGTAATAGCAATTAATGGATAAGATTTAATATTAGCAAAAAATAAATAAATTGGTATATGCAGGTAGAAACATATGCAGGTAGAAACCTATGTAGGTAGAAACATATGCTGATATTAATATTTACAGAAATACTTAAAAGGATTTAATTGAAATGAAAAAGCCAAAGTTTTTAGATCTAGACACTACAGAAAGAGTAAAGTATACAATTAAACTTAATGAGATATTACTGGATAAGTATAGAGAACTAGCTAATCTAACAGATAAACCAATTAATGAAACCATTGAAAACGTTTTAGAAGATTATATTAGGCCTAAAGCCATGTATAATACTTATTTGGATAATATTAGCAGCTTTTATATTACTATTCCATATAACTTATTGGTTAAAGATTTTATTACTAAAAATAGTTATGATGATGTATATAACTTAAAAAAACTGTATAAGAAAGCTGATTTTAATGATACAGTAAACCTAGTGAAAGAGCTGTATAGTGAAAGAATAAGCACTATTATAGAAGAAGCTAATTTATATGGAATAGATTTAGATGATATTAGTAAAGATGAGGATTATTATAAATACTGTAATCCAAGCCTGGATACCTTTAAACTGTATAAAGTATTTAGAGTACCTAATAACCTGGATAGATGGAATGGCAGCAGTAAAACATATTCCAGCTATTATAAGTTTGATGATGATACAGTTAATACTGGTTTAGAGTTTGTTATAATTCCAGGAATAGCTGATTATACTAATGATTATACTAACTGTTTATACTGTTTTTATTTTGAACTCCATAACCATATGGATTTAACCATGATTAGTATAGAATACCTGGAAGCTTTAGAACTGATAGAAGAAGCTGGTAATGAATACCTATTAAACCTAATCAATAATATTTATGCAGCATTGGAAGAAGCTGAAGATATTGATGATGTTACTAATTTAGCTGAAATTTATAATACTGGTAATGTTAGATCTAACAGCAGTATTAGAACTGAAAAAGTAGAGCCTACTAAACTATTAACTGGTAAAAGTGAAGAAGTTACTGTTAATTATCATGATAAGCAGTTATTAAAGAAGATAGAACTGTTAGAGAAAGAGAATAAACAGTTAAAAGAAGATTTAGATACTGTAGAAGCCAGGACTTTAGAAAAAATAGAAGATACTTTTAAAGATATATTAGATGATTATAGTATTGATTTAGATAATGCTGAAGAGAAATAGTTTACATTAGTTATTTTAGGCCTCCAGCTATTTTTAGGCCTTTATTTTTAATGCTACTACTTATAACTATATTTATATATGATTAGTA
>Ga0326513_10002907_pt1 | contig 12513 bp, 7 predicted proteins | sample 2_2465_0518_D_FD_203654 | JGI IMG/M metagenome (GOLD analysis project Ga0326513, IMG submission 203654) | Bovine rumen microbial communities from UC Davis, California, United States - 2_2465_0518 | ecosystem: Host-associated > Mammals > Digestive system > Stomach > Rumen | place: USA: California...
GGAAACGTCCTCCATGCTACATCGTGCATAGTGACAATACTCTTGATGCCCACCTTGTTGATGTCTCGTGGCAGTTCGTTAGACAGTCCGTGAAACAAAACACATCCGTCCTTCTTCGCCTTATGGCCCAACCGGAAGGTGCGTATCAAAGCCTTCTCGTCATAAAGCTTCGTATCAATCTTCGGATAATGGGTATGGATAGCATTGATAAGGGTCCGGCTATAGTTGCCCAACCCCGTATTATTGTGATAATATCGCTTAGCGTCGTAACCTATTTTCATAATTCATAATGCATAATGCATAATTCATAATTCAAAATTTTCTTCCCTCACTTCCTTCTCACTTCCTTCTCACTTCCTTCTCACTCCCTTCTCACTCCCCTTTAAAAAATGAACCATCTTCTTTGCGGCATTATCCGCTGCAGGTGTGTCGCCCAACCTTTCCTGCACCTCTCTGTAACCCTCCAGCATTGCTTCGCGTCCTGGATTTCCTGGTAGTATGTTGAGCAGTTCCTTGTGAATGTTTTTTGCTGAAAAACGTTCTGCGAAGAGTTCCGGTACTATCTCTCTGTCGGCTATCAGGTTTACAAGTGATATGTATGGGCACTTGATGATATGGTTGAAGGCCCAACGTATAACGTGTGGCACTGGTGTCTTGTAGCAAACCACCTGTGGCACGTTGAATAACGATGTCTCTAACGTTGCTGTGCCGGATGTTACGAGGGCAGCTGTTGAAGAGTTCAGTATGTCGTTAGTCTGTCCGAAGAGTATCGTGTAGCAATGATGTTTATAGTCCGAAAACTGGTTATAGTAGTCAGCATCTATGCCAGGTGCTCCTGCTATGACAAACCGATATCCCTCTATTCCCTTCAATGCCTCCAGCATAGTGGGCAGATTATCCTTTATCTCCTGCTTTCGCGAGCCGGGCAGGATGGCTATCGTCGGCAAACTTGTTTCACGTTCTGTCTCCCAATAAGGATTTGCCTCCTTCCATTTGCGTATCTCGTCTGCAGTAGGGTTGCCCACATAGTGGATGGGGTAGTGGTGCTTCTCCTCAAAGAATTCTTTCTCAAAGGGTAGGATAGAGAACATCTCGTCGATGTCGCGTTTGAAGTTCTTTATGCGATACTCCTTCCAAGCCCATATCTTGGGTGATATATAATAGAAAAGTTTTGCAGACAAAGCCCCTTGGTTTATTCTCTCACGAAGATACTTTGCTATCTTAAGGTTGAATCCTGCATAGTCCACAAAGATGACGCAGTCAGGCTGAAACTCCATGATGTCCTTTTTACACCTTGCCATCGCCTTGAAGATAGTGCGCAGATGTACCAGCACAGGAATAAATCCCATGTAAGCAATATCCTTATAATGTTGCGAACATGTTCCCTTTTGTCCTGCTGCCGCTATCATGTTGTCGCCTCCGATAAAGCGGAATGTCGCTTCATCGTCAGCCTTCGATAGTGCTGTGATAAGGTGTGAGGCATGAAGATCTCCACTCGCCTCTCCCGCTATTAAGTAGTATTTCATCTTAAATTAAACTTGAAACCAGAAACTTGAAACATGAAACTCTTTAACTGCCTCTAAACTTTAAACTCTAAACTCTATATCCGCCGTCTGATCCACCGTCAGTGGTGTTATTGCAGCATATCCCTGTGCTATGGCCCAGGCATCAGTATCCTCTGCATGTGGCTCGTCATTCTGGTAGTAGCCTGTCATCCAGTAGTAGGGCTTTCCATTGCCTGGATGCACTCGTGCATCAACCTCCTGTCTCCAGTGCCCATGCGCCATGCGGCATGTCTTCGTCTCCCCGTTCCACTCTTTCGGTACGTTGACGTTGAGGCAGACATATGTCGGCAAACCTTCCTCCAACACCTTCTTTACCATCTTCCTCACCAACTGTCGCATTGGTTCAAAGTCGGCTTCGTCGTCAAAGTCGCAGAGTGAGAAGGCGATGCTCGGAATACCCTTCAATGCACCCTCCATCACAATGCCCACCGTACCGCTATAGTGGCAGTTGGTACTCTCGTTGCCACCATGATTGATGCCTCCCAACACCAAGTCGGGCTTGCGGGGGCAAAGGCGGTTGTAGGCCATCTTCAGACAATCTACAGGAGTGCCTGAGCAGGAATATATCTTACAGGAATTTTCTTCGGAATCTTGTGGGGCGTCGTTGATACCTCTTATCTCACGCTCCTTCAGCGTCAATGGGGTAGTAGCGCTAAATGCTCTGGAGTAGCCGGAACGGGTACTCTCAGGGGCACACACAACAATATCGCCGATATCGCGAATGAAGTCAATGAGGCATTTCATGCCCTTAGCATGATAGCCGTCATCGTTGGATATTAGTATTAGGGGCTTTACCATACGGGCACAAAGATAAAAAAAATTAACGAAAACCAAAACGAAAACGAATTTTTTTTTCTATTCTTAAGTTTATTTATAACCTTTGACCTTTGACTTTTGACTTTTGACATCTTTTTATTTACCTTTGCGGCGTGGTAAAAAGCAAAATACTTCTCATTAGTGATATGTGCGGCTACGGCAAGGTAGCAGCAGCATGTCAAATGCCCATATTCTCGTATATGGGCCATGATGTGTTTAACCTGCCTACTATGCTCATCTCCAATACCTTCCCCTATGGAAAGTTTGCCATTCTCGAGAGCACCGACTACATCCAGGAGGCGATGTCCAAATGGAATGAGTTAGGCTTCAGCTTTGACGCTATAGTAACGGGTTTTATGGCATCCGAACGTCAGGCGCAGCTGGTGGCTCACTATTGTCGTGAGCAGGCCTCTCTGGGTACGAAGATATATGTTGATCCTGTTATGGGCGACTATGGTAAGATGTACGCAGGTGCCAATGAGGGTACGATACGTTGTATGCGTGAGATGCTGTCAGCAGCCCATCTGTGTTTCCCAAATTATACAGAGGCCTGTCTGTTGACTGGTGTGGAATATCGTCATGAGGGTATCACATGGGATGAGGCCAAAGGACTTATAAACAAACTGAGGCGAATAGGTTCTATGTCAGTCCTCGTCACCAGTTGTATTGTTGATGGCAAACCGGCTGTCATAGGCTATAACCACTTTTCGGCCGAATATGTCCTCCTTCCATACGAAGTAATATATACTACCTCCCTAACTGGTGAGGGCAAGGAAGAGACCGGTGGGGCTTCGCCAGTCCAGTTCCCTGGAACAGGAGATATCTTCTCGTCTATCATTGTCGGCCGTCTGCAGGATGGAGACACCTTGCAACATGCCACCCAAACCTCGATGGACACCCTCCGCCATTGGATAGACCTCAATAAAGACAATGAAGACAAAAATCGCGGCATCCCAGTAGAACGCCACCTCGGAGATTTGTGATAATTGATAATTGACAATTGATAATTATCGACTTTTGACCTTAGACCTTTGACCTTAGACCTTACCCCTTACATAGACAACGTTCTTGCCGATATTGAGGCGCATGCCGAGTGGCATGATGAAGTCTCTCAAGGCAAGATGTTCGGCATTCTCATCACCACTGATGGGCGTGTCTTGAAAGCCTATTCCGGACAGATTTGCGGCAGGAGCGATTGGGAAGGCTATGTGCCACCCATCTATGACTACCTCCAGCCACAAGGTTATTTCAAACGTCATGAGGCAGAGATTGTTGCCCTGCATGATGCCGGCAAGCCCACTCGCGAACGTTCTGCAGCTCTGCAGCGATGGCTGTTTTCAAAATTTGTGCTGTGTTCTCCAGAAGGTGAGAAACGCTCTGTTCGAGATGTTTTTAGCGATTGGGCGACAGCAAATCATTCCAAACAGACACAGCCACCAGGTGGGACAGGGGAGTGTTGTGCCCCCAAACTGCTGCATTATGCCAATAGTCACAATATGGTACCCCTTGCCCTTACAGAATTCTGGTATGGCAAATCTCCAAAGGGTGAGATACGCCATCATGGTATGACCTACGAACCCTGTCAGGCAAAGTGTCAACCCATACTGCCCTTTCTCTTGGGCAATCGTCTTCAGGAAGTGATAGGCAGCCGCCCAGCGCCATCTCCTGTGACGCATCTCGAGGTGCTCTATGAAGACCCCTGGCTCATCGCAGTCGATAAGCCCGCAGGACTCCTCAGCGTCCCAGGCAAGCGAGACAGCCATTGTGCCGAAAAAATATTACGCGACCAACTTAACTCTCAACTCTCAACTCTCAACTCTCAACTTTACCCACGTATGGTTCATCGTCTCGATATGGACACCAGCGGCATCCTCCTTGCTGCCAAGACACCAGAGGTGTATAAGGCGATGCAGCGCCTGTTCGCCCTCCACGAAAACGTACAAAAAGAATACATCGCCGTCCTCAGCGGCAGAGCCAACGAAAACGATAACCTTTCTCCCTCCCTAACTGGGGAGGGTCGGGGAGGGGCCATCGCTTTGCCCCTTTCCCCCGATTTTTACAACCGTCCTATGCAGGTGGTAGATTATGAAAAAGGAAAGGAAGCCATAACCGAATATGAATTCCTTTCCCCCGATATGGTGAAACTGAAGCCTTTGACAGGTCGCACCCATCAGTTGCGAGTACACTGTGCCCATCCTGACGGTTTAGGGATGCCCATCCTTGGTGACCCACTCTATGGCTCTGAACCCTCTGACCGCATGTACCTACATGCCACAAAACTCTCTTTTACACATCCAGTCACCAACGAGCTCATCATCATCGAAAGCCCAGCACCGTTTTAACGCTTCGCTCGGATTGTACGCTTGGGCAATGGAGCAGCAGCGAATGCATTCCCAGCGGGGTAATCGTATATATACTCGTTTGTACCAAGCGAAGCGACTGCAAGAAAGTTTTATTCCCATTGTTGGAACAAAATCTAGGCAGGAGGGCTGGGGCGTCGTTCAATAAGGGTTGGTTATTGAATGGTAAAGACAGGTTATAAAAAAATAAGGCAGAGTTATTTAAAATCTCTCATCTCTCCCCTGCTCAAATTCCCATGTAGCAGGGCTTTTTTGTGGTATCATTGGAGAGATGAGGGATAAATCACAATGTCTTATCCTAGAAGGTGGCTAACATATGAAGTAAGGTGGAAGAAGGCTGGGGTGTGATGTAAAAAAATCTGTACTTTTTTTGGTAAGTGCGGATTTTTTTTTATTTTTGCACCCGAAGAGTGAATTCTCTGACGTTATATAGCTAATCTTTAAACAATAATCAATAACTAAACACAAACAGACTATGAAAGTAGGAATTCCTAAAGAGATTAAGAACAATGAGAACCGCGTTGGTATGACACCTGCGGGAGTTGCAGAACTGGTGCGTCACGGACATGAGGTCAGCGTGCAGCATACGGCAGGCGAGGGAAGCGGATTCTCCGATGACGAGTATGTGAAGGCTGGTGCGCGTATACTGCCGACGATTGAGGCGGTATATGGCGAGTGTGACATGATAGTAAAGGTGAAGGAACCGATAGAGCTGGAGTATGGACTTGTTCGCAAGGGACAGCTGCTGTTTACGTATTTCCACTTCGCCAGCGAGAAGGAACTGACGGACGCTATGCTGAAGAGCGGTGCTGTATGTTTGGCGTATGAGACGGTGCAGTTGCCTAACGGCTCTCTGCCTCTGTTGCAACCTATGAGCGAGGTGGCAGGACGTATGGCAACGCTGAACGGTGCGTACTACCTGCAGAAGACTCAGGGCGGAAAGGGCAAGCTGATAAGTGGTGTGCCAGGAGTGAGTCCTGCGAAGGTGTTGGTATTAGGTGGCGGTGTAGTAGGCGAGGCTGCAGCCCGTATGGCAGCAGGTCTGGGCGCTGACGTCATAATTACGGATATCTCGCTGCCACGTCTGCGTCAACTCGATATTGAGACGCCTGCTAATGTGCATACCTTATATTCATCGGAGCATAATATCCGCCAGCTGCTGCCAACAGTAGATATAGTAATAGGTAGTGTACTGGTGCCAGGCGATAAGACACCTCACCTGATAACGAGGGAAATGCTGAAGCTGATGGAGCCTGGAACGGTGCTTGTGGATGTGGCTATCGACCAAGGCGGATGCTTCGAGACATCACGACCAACGACTCATAGCGACCCTGTATATACCGAGGAAGGCATCGTACACTATTGCGTGGCAAATATTCCGGGTGCTGTTCCTAACACCTCGACGCTGGCACTGACAAATGCAACGCTGAAGTATGCTGTGGCATTGGCCGACAAAGGATGGCAGCAGGCATGCAAAGACGATGCGGCTTTGGCAAAGGGACTGAACATCGTAGAAGGCAAGGTGACATTCAAGCCAGTAGCAGACTTGTACGGACTGCCGTTTTGTAACGTTTAAAAGGCCCCCCTCCCGACCTCCCCCGAGAGGGAGGAGTAACGGTTAGTGGTTAGCGTTTAGCGCAACTTTCAACTATACACTTTCCACTGCCTCTAAACTATAAACTCTCAACTATAAACTAAACAAAAACGCCCCTCGGCAAATCTGCTGAGGGGCGTTTGTTTTAAAGAAAAGATTATTACTTACTTTCCTCGAGAGGTACTGCGAAGTAACCCTTCTTGCCTGTTGGATATACACCCTGGATGTAGAGAACAGGATCCTTTGAGGTACTTGCCTCCTTCACGAGCTTCTGTATGTCGTCGATAGTCTTTACAGTTTCGTCGTTAACCTTCTGGATGATGAAGCCGCGTGCGATGCCGGCATTCTTCAAGGCGCCGTTGTTGACCTTTATTACTTCAAGACCATAGCCAATCTTGAGGTGTTCCTTCTGCTGGTCGGTAATCTCGCGGAAGTTTGCTCCCAAGATGTCGAGGTCAGCCTGCTTTACAACACCGGTATTGCCCTGGGCATTCTTCAGAGTAATGGTGGAATTCTTTGTCTTCTTGTTGTGAACGTAGGTGATGGTAATCTTGTCGCCAGGGCGCTTTGTTGCCATATATTCCTGCAGCTCAGCCATCTTGGTTACCTTCTTGCCGTCGATAGATGTTATGACGTCACCCTTCTCAAGGCCAGCATCAGCACCAGCACCGTCTGGCTCTACTTTATCTATATATACACCTTCGTTGACGCCGAGATCAACCTCCTTCTCCTGTGCCTTCTGAGCATCAATCCACTTGTGGGCATCCATACCCATGATGCCGAGCAGAGCACGCTGTACCTGACCATATTTCTTAATGTCATCAACCACCTTGTTCATGATGGTTGTAGGAATAGCGAAGCCATAGCCGGCGTAAGAACCTGTCTGGGAATAAAGCATAGCATTGATGCCAACCAGCTCACCACGGGTGTTTACGAGAGCGCCACCAGAGTTGCCTTGGTTGATGGCTGCATCGGTCTGTATGAAAGACTCCACACCGTTGGCACCAAGAGAACGTGCCTTCGCACTTACTATGCCTGCCGTAACGGTACTGGTGAGGTTGAACGGATTACCTACTGCCAATACCCATTCGCCAACCCTCAGTTTGTCAGAGTCGCCTATGGGGAGGGCTGGCAAATCTTTTGCGGAAATCTTAATCAGCGCAAGGTCGGTAGTCTTGTCGGTACCGATGATAGTAGCAGAAAACTCTCTGTTGTCGTTAAGGGTGACAGTCAGCTCGTCGGCACCATCTACGACGTGGTTGTTGGTTACGATATAACCGTCGGTAGAGATGATGACACCAGAGCCTGATGCCTCCTTCTTAGGAGTCTGCACCTGTTGCTGACGTCTGCCGTTGCCCGGGTTGCCAAAGAATCCGAATGGGTCGAAGAAGTCACCGAAAGGATTTGACTCTACCTCGACAGTCTTTGTCTTTGCATTCTGCACATATTTAATATGTACTACAGCAGGCAGAGCCTTGTCTGCTGCATAAGTAAGATCTACAGGCTGACCTGCTACGGCAGGAGCTGCGGGTTGTGCTGCGTTTACCTGAATAAATGCTCCAGCAGAGAATGCGATACTCACTACGCATGCTGCTGTAATTAAATAACTCTTTAGATTTTTCATAATTATTGTGCTTAAAATAGAGATATGTTAACTAACTTATAGTTTTTTGTTAATTTGCGAGTGCAAAAGTAATAAAAAAGACCATTGTGTCATTAGTTTTCCTCCATTTTTTTGCTTAATATTGAGTTTTTTTAAAAATTCCCCGCCTCATATTAACGGGAATTAGTAATAATGTCTTTACTTTAAAAATTCCTTAACCATTTGCGCCGCCCTTTCTCCGTCTATGGCAGCCGAAACGATACCTCCGGCATATCCTGCGCCCTCTCCGGCGGGGAATAATCCGCGTATTGCGATGCTGCAGAGCGTCTCTGGGTCACGGGTGATGCGGACCGGTGCCGAGGTGCGTGTCTCCACGCCAATCATCAGGGCTTCGTTGGTGAGGAAGCCGTGTCTCTGCTTGCCGAATGCCTTAAATCCTTCCTGCAGGCGTTTAGAGATAGGCTTTGGCATCCAGAAATGGAGTGGGGAAGAGATGATGCCCGGGGCATAGCTCGTCTTTGGCAGGTCGTACGATAGCCGGCCGTTGACAAAGTCGCTCATACGTTGTGCCGGTGCTGTCTGTTTCATGTTTCCCTGCTGCCAGCACATGCGTTCCAGTTCCTCCTGATACCTCATCATGCTGAGGGCGTCCTGTCCTTCACCGATGTCCTCCGGCCGTACCTCTACCACCATGCCGGAATTGCTCCATTGTCCGTTTCTGTCGCTTGGCGACATGCCGTTCACTACAATCTGTTCCGGCCCTGTTGCTGCGGGTATCACGAAGCCGCCGGGACACATACAGAAAGAATAGACCCCACGGCCATCGACCTGTGTCACGAAAGAATATTCCGCTGCCGGCAGATACTTGCCACGCCCTGCGGAGGAGTGATATTGTATCTTGTCAATCAGTGCCGACGGATGCTCCAGACGCACTCCGACCGCAATGCCCTTTGCTTCTATAAGGTGGCTGTCTGTCTGTGCCAGATAACGATATACATCCCGAGCACTGTGCCCCGTCGCAAGAATAACGGGACCGTAATAGAGTGAAGAGTGAAGAGTGAAGAGTGAAGAATTTGCTACCGTCTCCTCATTCCTAATTCCTAACTCCTCATTCCTAATTCCTAATTCGCCTTGAACTGCTTGAACCCCTCGCACCTCGCCGTCTTTTATCAGCAGTTCTGTCATCTTTGTCTGGAAGTGTACCTCGCCGCCGGATGCCAGAATCTGTTTCCTCATATTCTCGATTACGCGGGGTAGCTTGTCTGTTCCGATGTGTGGGTGGGCATCGGAGAGGATGCTGGTGCTTGCACCGAACTGGCAGAAGACGTTCAGTATCTTCTCTATGTTGCCGCGTTTCTTTGAACGGGTGTAAAGCTTTCCGTCAGAATACGCCCCGGCACCGCCTTCGCCAAAGCAGTAGTTGCTCTCTGGGTCAATGCTCTGCTGCGACTTGATCAGTGCCAGGTCCTTCTTGCGTTCCCGCACATCCTTGCCGCGTTCCAGTATGATGGGCTTCAGTCCCAGTTCTATCAGCTTCAGGGCCGCAAACAGTCCGCACGGTCCGGCTCCCACGACGATTACCTGCGGAGCCTTCGAGACATCGGGATATTCCGTCTTTACATATTCCTCGTCGGCAGGCTCTTCGTTTATGAAGATGCGTAGGGTCAGGTTTATGTATATCTGTTTCTGCCTTGCGTCGATGCTCTTCTTCAGGATGTGTACATGCGTCACAGTCCGTCTGTCGATGCCCATCTCGCGGCTGATATAATCGATGATATTCTGTTCGTTGTACGCCACCTGCGGGGTGACACGAAATTGCTGTTCCTTTATCATTGATTAATTGTTATTTTGAGTGTCTCACGTCCACGGACAACAACGTATGTGCCAGGGTGGAGCGTAGCCAACGCCTCAGCGTATTGCTTCTGTTTGCAGAGACAGATACCGTTGGAATTGTATATATCTACCACGTCATCAGCAGATATGGCTGTCGCTTTAATCTTCGTAATGCTGGTTACGCGCAGCTTGCCGTCAGTGAGCAATGTGGAGCTGTCGAATACATACCCCATGCCACCGTCATCCACCTTCACAAAGAATGTTCCGGTGTGTGTGCCGCTAACATTATATACAGTAATTTCATCGCCTACGTTGAGTTTGCGTGATGTCGGTACGACAACAAGGATGGTATCACCGTTGTGCTGGAGGTTTCCCTTCACGGTGAGGCGAGTATTGCCCGATGAATTAAGCTGGCAGAGCGTTACGGCTTTTTCTTTCATTGTAAGGTTCTGTACTGTGGCTGTTCCCGTGATGATGCCATTGGCAGAAACGGTAATCAGTCCTGTTGTGATGGGCGTGGAAGATGTGTTGGTGAGTTCCAGCGTTCCACCGTTGACAGTAATAGGTGATGTGCTGCCTGCGGTTTTCAGAGTCAGTCGCCCTGTACCTTCTTTAGTAATGGCACTGCCTTTGAAAAGACCGGAGAAGGTCATGTCCGTATTGAGATATCCAATCTGATAAGTGGTCAGGCCTTCAAGCACGCCGTCGGTGGCAGTTCCTGTGATGGCACCAATCTTCAGTGTGGCAGCCTTCTGGCTTCCGCTGCCGCTACCATAGTGGGCAATGTAGGTGGCAGCATCTACCTTCAATGTGGCCTTGGACATATCGGTGACATTTGTCATCAGTCGCCACTGACTGCCCGAAGCGGTCAGCGTTCCCTCAAAGTTCTTGAAGTCGAGACCGATGTCGCAACGTACATATTTCGACACAATGGTAAGTGCACCATTACCCTTCACACTGCCGTTTATCTTGCCGCGCGAAGAACCCACAATCTTGTTGTTGGTGCCTTCCTGCACAGTTACCACATGATTGAAAGTCGGTACGGTACTGGTACTGTTGACATCTATCTGGTGCACCTCGCCACCGGCCAGCAGCATGGGCGAACCGCTTTTGCCAAAGGTGGCATTCCATGCACCTTGTGCCACGATACCCTTCTTGACAATCAGTCCTGCAAAGTTGTTGTCTCCGCCGTAAGTGAAGTTGAGTTGCCCCGCTCCGTCTTTCACAAGATAACCAGTGCCGCTGACGGCTCCCTTCAGTGAAAGGGCGCTGTTGCTCAGAGTGACGCGGATGGTTGCGGTGTCGGTGAGTGTAATCTGGCGGTCGGTGCCCATATTATCTTTTGAGAGCACCAGCGTGCCACCGTTCAGTTGCAGGTTGCCTTTTCCTGCCGTAGCCGCTCCGAGCGCACTCTCCTGTCCGCCGTCGTAGAAGTTTGGCACCGTCAGCGTACCGCCATTGACGATGGTTTTGCCGGTGTAGTCGCTATACTTCATGTTAAGGGTTACGTTGGCGTTTTTGTTCACCGTCAGGTCTCCTTCGCCACTCAGTCCCCCATTTCCGGATAACGTGAATGTGCCGTTATCGAAAGAAATGCCGCTTGTGACCATCTTTTCGGGAACGGAGATGCTGGTTTGCTGAGCCTGATTGTTGAATACCACTGCGTCTCCACTGACGAAGGCAGTCGGTTTGCCTATGGAGAAGTTCTGTGCCTTATAGTCCCATACCTTGCTCTCGGCTCCTGTCCATACCACATTCTGTTGTGGAGCGCGGCTGTCGTTGATGACAAGCACCAGTTGTGTGCCATCGACCACCTTCAAATCATAGTTGAAACCCTCAAGGCCGCGTGTCTTCAGTTTCGTGACGTCGCAAGTCAGCGCACCTGTACACTTGGCAATGACGTATTCGGCACTTTCCTGACTACGCAGGTTAACGGTGATATAGTTGGTGCCATTGAATGTGAGATTACCTTCCACTGACAGGCAGCCACAGAGGGGATTGCCGGTTTGTGAAATGGCAGCGTTCACTTCCAGATATACATTCCCGGAGATTACCATGCTCTTCCTGCTCGTGATAATGCCGTCAGCAGGCATGAGGCGGCAGCCTTCGTAGTTCAGGGCTCCCTCAAAGGTTATGGTGTCCTTCAGTATGGCGTTGCCGCTCAGTGTACCGCGAGCACGCAGTTCCACAGGTCCTGCAATCTCACCATTGGCGCAAAGCGTTCCCTCGCTGATGATGTTCTGCCCCGTGTGGTTCAGATTACAGTTGAAGGTTGCCGTTCCCTGCATCGACTTGATGAGCTGACCCGTGCCGGTGGTGCCGGTGCCGTTGAATGTATAGTCATGGCCACAAGGATTCATCAGGTAAAGCATAGTCGGTGCCTCGCCATTCACGTTGAATATAGTGCCGTTGGCATTCTGCAGGTCAAACATCACGCTCTTGTCGCTGGCCATCTGGTTGCGCACGTCAGCCTCGTACACCGGTGGCAGGGGCGGCATCGGCATATCGCCACCGAGATAGAAACCGGTATTTGGATGTTGGTAGTAGCCGCGTGTAGTGCAGTCGCCCCGATAGTGCGGATCCTGTTGCAGGCAGTATATACTATAGGTGGTGGGCATGGCGGTGGTATAGCCGACGAGACCTGTGCAGACATTGTCGTCTTGCTTTGCCAACAACACCTCCTCGCGCCAGTCGCCGATGATGTCACCCATGAAGGCAGGGCGTGTGCCTGTTGCAGCGTGG